>ERZ1031273.44-NODE-44-length-68785-cov-13.385945_pt1 | contig 68785 bp, 67 predicted proteins | sample MGYA00516575_ERZ1031273 | MGnify/ENA primary metagenome ERZ1031273 (study PRJEB33718, sample SAMN03159816) | human skin metagenome | collected 2014-02-25 | study: EMG produced TPA metagenomics assembly of the PRJNA266117 data set (Human skin bacterial metagenome... | reverse complement strand
TCTCGACCCGGCGCACGGTGGGCAAGGTTTCGCCAGCGAAGCCGTCCGAGCAGTACTCGCCCTCGGGTTTGACCACTACCGGCTCCACCGCATCACCGCGCAGATGGATGCCCGAAACAGCGCCTCGGCAGCACTGGCTCGTCGTGTCGGGCTCCGGCTCGAAGCACATCACGTCCAGGACTGGTTCAGCAAGGGCGAATGGACCGACACCCTCATCTACGCGCGACTTGCCTCCGAGAACATGCGCCAATGATCGGGAGCCTGACTTTCATGCTCCCTGTACGCGGCTCCCAAATCTACCGCGCTCTGACGACGTATCGGCATATTGAAGGACTGAGATGACTCAAGATCCCCCCCTGCGCCGGGTTCGCGTAGCTGCGAGCAGTCGGTTGCTCGGCATGTACTGCTGGAAGAAGCCAAGGGCGCGGATGCTGAGCATCCAGATGGAATGGCTCTCTCGTCACGCGTGGTACTCCGTCGAGGAGGCAGTACGTGGATGAGCGCCCGTAGGCCGTCCCGAAGGACCCGCAAGAGGGAGAAGTTGCCTCGCCTGCAATGTACGCCGCTTTCGCGCGTCTCCGCGAGATAGGCAGACACAGACTCAGGAAGCAGACAGCCGACCATGCCCGGGATACCGCGATTGTGGCTTCGTCCCCGCGGCGACTGGTTGAGATGGAGTGGCGTGGTGATGACAGCCGCTCGTCTGCGCAACTGTGATCATGGCGATCGCCAGTAGGAGGTCTTTGCCGGCTGATTCTTTCAGGACCCCAGGATCTACGAAGCAACGGGGATGGGAATCGGCGTGGCAACTGGGATTGGCAGCTGTGTGGCGATGGGGGTGTAGAGGTCGACGCCTTGATCCTGTGTCTGAAGCGACAGGACTAGCGAGTACCGGACCGGCAGGTCCCGTCGGTCCTTCCTGCTGTTGTTCTTCCACCAGCCTCCGACTGGATAGACCGCCACGTTGTTGCAGTGAGCGAGCTCGGCGCCGGTGCCATTCCATTCTGAAGCGCCCAACTCGTGGCGAGGCCGGACATGACGAGTCCTGCAGTAAAGATCCCGAAGCCAGCCAGGTACGGTCCGCGCGGGTTGTGCCGGTCTGCGAGGAAGCCGGCGATCACGGTGCCCGCGACACTGGCCAGTATCAGTGCCGAGACCGCCCACCCGTAGGTGTCCATCCCTCCCAGCTCTGAGGCGATGGCCGGCAGAGCGGTGGTCACCCCCAGTCCGTCGAACGCGACGATGCCCACCGAGACCAGCAGACCGACGGTGACCAAGCACAGCGCGGGCGAGAACACACCTTCAGTAGTGGCGGTCATGCACGCTTCTCCATCGTCTCGTTGTCGGAACTGAACGTCGCCACGGTGAAGTGGATGTCCTCGCCGGGGTTCTCCAGTTCGTCGACGATGGCGATCGCGAAGTCCGCCGCATTGATGCGAGAGGTTCCGCGCTCGTCCACCAGGAGCGTGTCTGTGCCGCGTTCGTACCGTCCGGTTCGTGGTCCCGGTTCGAAGAACGCTGGTGGGCTGACGTACGTCCACCACTCATGTGGATGCTGCTGACAAGCGGTGAACTGGTCCAGGCTCGCCTGAGCGATGGTGCGCCACGCTGCCGGAATATAGGCAGGGTCGTCAAAGACTCGACGGCCCGGCAAGCTGGGCGACCACAGGGGTGCGGCTCCGCCCACCACGATCACGCGAACGTCGTGGAGCCGGGCGGCATCGAGCACGTTCCGGGTGAGGGCAGGCAGGCTACTCTCCTGGCCCGGCGCGGGGCGGACGGTGACAACAGCCGCGTCCATGTCGGCCACAGCCGCTGCTACTGACGTGCTGTCTGCGACGTCGACGGCTCGGGATGCGACGTTGGCCGCACCGTCCGCGCGCGGGTGGCGGGATGCGGCGAGGACGTGGTGCCCGCGTCGTGCGGCTTCGTCGGTGATGGCAGAACCTGCCATGCCCGTGGCTCCAAAAATGGCGATCTTCATGCGTTGTCCTTTCGTCGATTCGGTGGTGGAAGTTGCCCAGAGGCCAGGGCGATCAGTGCCGTGGCGAAGCCGACAAGCTGGATCGCGGTGAGCGCTTCACCCGCGATGAGCGTGCCCAGTGCCGCAGCGGTCAGGGGTGAGAGCAGGCCGAGCAAGGCGGTCGGCGTGACGGGCAGATGGCGGATGCCCGCGAACCAGATCGTGTACGTCAGCAGCGCCCCGACGAGGCCGAGCCAGGCGTATCCGGCGAGCGCAGCGGCGTCGATGCCGGGCGGGCCGTCGATCACCAGCGCGGGCAGCAGCAAGATCAGCCCGGCTGCGGTGAGTTGCCATCCCGCCAGTCCGACGGCGCTCACGTTCACGGGGCGTCCCCACTTCTTGGTGAGCACGACGCCGGTCCCCATGGACACGGCACCCGCGAGGCCTGCCACCACCCCGAGCGGGTCCAGCGCGGCCTCCGGTCCGAGGACCACGAGGCCCACGCCCACCATGCCGACCACGCCCCACAGCAGCCGCCAACCAGAGAGCTTCTCGTGCAGGATCACGACAGCGAGGAACGCAATCACGATCGGCTGCACGGCGCCCAAGGTGGCAGCGACCCCACCGGGCAGACGCTGAGCTGTCACGAACAACAATGGGAAGAACGCCCCCATGTTCAGTCCGCCCAGCACCAGACTCTTCCACCACCAGTTGCCCCGGGGGAGTTGGCGGGCGATCGCGAGGGCGATCAGCCCGGCCGGAAGGGTGCGCATCAGCGCGGCGAACAATGGATGTCCCGGTGGGAGCAGGTGGGTGGTGACGATGTAGGTCGTGCCCCAGACCATCGGCGCAACGGCCGTGGTGGCAATCCAGCCGGCACGTGTCGCGGGAGTCGTCGCGCTGTCCGTGCCTGGCGCGGTCGTGGTGTTCATGTGTTCCATCCTCACCCCCAGACGGTCATGAGTCCAACACATGTTTGTCATTTCTGGCATGCACGGAGATCATGGATGAATGGAGTTGCAGCAGATGCGCTATGCCGTGGCAGTCGCCGAGGAGCGGAGTTTCACCCGTGCCGCCGAACGGTGTTTCGTGGTCCAGTCAGCGCTGAGCCACCAGATCAAGGCGCTCGAACAGGAGATCGGGGTCCAGCTTTTTGCGCGCACCTCACGCCGCGTGGAACTCACCCCGGCGGGGGAGGCCTTCGTCCAGGCAGCACGGCAAAGCCTGGCCGCTGCCGAGCGTGCCGTCGCCGACGCCGCCGCAGCCGGCGGCGAGGTGCGCGGGTCTTTGAGCATCGGAGTGATCCCCACCGTCACGGCCATCGACGTGCCGCACCTGCTCGCGTCTTTTCACACCAAACACCCCGCGGTTCACATCGCGCTACGCACCGGAGGCAGCAAACAATTCCTGGGCGACATCCGCTCCGGTCAGCTCGATGTCGCCTTCCTCGGACTCGCCGAGAGCACACCCCCGCACGGGGTCACCACCAGGGAACTCTCGAGAGAATCCCTGGTCGCGGTACTGCCAGCAGCACACCCACTGGCATCGAGCACGCACGTGACGCTGGAGGACCTCACCCACGAACGGTTCGTCGACTTTCCCAGCGGAACCGCCGGCCGGGCACAGGCCGACCTTGCATTCAGCGCGGCCGGCCTGCAACGCGAGGTGGCGTTCGAAGCGATGACCATCGATCTCATCCTCGGACTCATCCGCAACGGCCTGGCAACAGCCCTCCTATCCGCCCATGTTGTCCCCGCAGACCACACGCTGGCAGCAATCACCGTGCAGGACGCGCCACGGCGAGTGGAATACCTCGCCTGGAACGACTTCAACCCCAGTCCCGCCACCACCGCGTTCCTCGACGCCGTCACCCTCCATCACTCAGAGCACGCCGAGCATTCCGCGGACCTCTCTGACGAATCACCCTCGTGACGTCTACCTAGCGGGATGAAGCGCCCCCACCAAAGCACCTCTGGGCTACCTCAACGTCCGCACCACCGATGCCCGAGGAAGCGAGTCGCGAGATCGAGATCGACCCCGAACGCGCCGACCTCGTCCGTTTCGCGTTCACCGCCTACGCCACCGGGGACTGGTCCCTGTCGCGCCTGGCCAAAGAACTCACAGCCCGCGGCCTGACCACCCGACCCACCCCCTCGCAGCCGGCCAAACCAGTTACCACGACCGGGCTGCACAAGATCCTGACCAACCCCTACTACCAGGGCACCGTCACCTTCCGCGGCGTCACCTACGAGGGCACCCACGAACCCCTCGTCGACGCCGAGACCTGGCTGCGCGTCCAAACCAACCTCGACGCCAACAACGCCTGCGGCGAACTACCACAGAAGTACGACCACTACCTCAAAGGCACCCTGTACTGCGCCTGCGAAGCCAAGCTCATGATCGAACGCCCCCGCGACAAGCTCGAAGCCGAACGCCTCAAACTCGTCCAAGCCCACTACGCCGACACGATCCCACACGACCTCCTCAAAAGCGAACAAGACCGCATCCGCGCCAGCCTCGACCAGATCACCACACAGCTCGACAACCTCACCAACACCTACGCCGACGCCCGAACAGGCTTGGACCAGCTCACCGAACTCCTCGTCGACCTCTACAACAAGTGCGAACCAGCCGAACGACGCATACTCAACCGCGCCCTGTTCACCCGCATCACCATCGACGACGAAGAGAACGCCACCTACACCCCCGAGCAGACCACCGCCAGCGTCCTTGCCCACGCCAGCATCGACGCCCCGGCCAAAGTCACCGCAGAAACAAAACTGCCCCGCCATCAGGCGGGGCAGTTTCGATATTCTCATCTTATGTGGAGGTAAGGGGATTCGAACCCCTGACCTTCTCCATGCCATGGAGACGCGCTACCAACTGCGCCATACCCCCGAGCACTCGACCCATCTTAAAGTTTCAACGCTCAAAACGCAAAACCGCTCTCAAACCAAACGCCCAGCTTGAGCCAATAAGCTGGACTCATCATGGACTTTATTGACTCAGTCGCCACGACTTTCGACATCCCCGTGGAAGCAGGAACGCTTACCACCTCGGCGTGGCTGTACCCTCCCACCCACGTAGAAACCACCTCGGCGACTTCTTCACACCGCCCCATCCTTTTCATTCACGGATTCCGCGGCGACCACCACGGCATGGCCCTCATCGCACACAACCTACGCACGCACGAAGCGCTGGTCCCCGACCTTCCTGGATTCGGCCAGACTCCCCCACTGCCAACCACGACCCTCGATTCTTACACCAAGTTCATCGACGAACTGTACGCACAAGCTACGAATCACTTCGGCACAGAACCGGTGCTTGCTGGTCACTCGTTCGGCTCGATCCTGGCGGCACACTGGGCAGCAAACAACCCCACCATCCCAGGGCTCGTGCTCATGAACCCCATCACCGTCTCCCCTCGCGACAGCGCCGGCAAAATCGCAACCAAAATCACCGAACTGTACTACCACCTCGGCCGGGACCTGCCCACACACCTGGGCCGTAGCCTGCTTTCTAACTGGCTGATCGTTCGCGCCATGAGCATGACCATGGCCACCACCAACGACCCGGGCCTACGCAAATACATTCACGAGCAGCACCACCGCTACTTCTCCACCTTCTCTGATCCCCACACGCTCAGTGACGCTTTCGACGTGTCCATGACCGCCAGCGTCGCCGAGGTGTCGGCCCGGCTGACAATGCCCGTGTTAGTGATTGCCGGGCAGCGCGACTTGATTGTGCCCATCCAGTCAACCAACCGGTTCATCGAAACACTTCCCAACGCCCGCGCCCGCGTCTTCGACGGTGTGGGCCATCTAGTCCACTACGAAGCTGCCGAAGCCACCGCTCGGGCAATTGAAGATTTCACTGATGAACTCAGCGATACAGAAGACACCACACGATACACCCAACTCGAAAGGAACTGACATGGCACTCGTGAAGATCAACCAGCTCTCAGTCGAACCTGGCCAAGGCGAAGAACTTGAAAAACGTTTCGCCGCACGCAAAAAGTCCGTTGACCAGGAACCTGGGTTTCTAGGTTTCGAGCTTCTGCGCCCCACCGGTGACAACACCGACTATTTCGTTGTGACCCGGTGGGAAGATGAAGAGTCGTTTCAGAACTGGGTAGCTAAGCGCCACCCACGCAACCCGAACGAGACCGTGTCTGCGGCGAAAGGGATGCTCGAGTTCGAAGTTGTAGAACTCTAAGCTACGAGGCGGGGCCTACCGCCACTCACCGTAGAAGTCACGCTGAGGCTTAGAGTTGCCGTCCCGTTCAGCTTGCTTTGCTTCGCGGTAGGCCTGAGCCGCCAGCTTTGAATCCTCGTCAGGGTCTTTTGCGTACGCCAGGCGGTTAGGCACAGTCGCCCTGGACACGGGAGACCCTGACACAAACGTGGCACGAGACAGCACGTTCGACGCCACCGACGACACCGCAATCAACGCCAAAAAGGCCACCACCGTGGCAAACGTGCGCCACACGCTGAAGCCTTCGGCCCACAGCGAATGCACATAGGCAGCGACCAGAATCATGGGCATGCCTAGGCCGGTGACCGGCGAAAACACGTTGATACGCGACAGTGCGTCACGTGCCCGGAACATGGCGATGGACGATCCCAAAACAATGAGGCACCCACCGATTCCAAACACGCCTACCAGAACTGTGAAAAGAATATCCATGCCACTCACCTGTGCCCTCGAGTGAGAATGCGAGACAGAGCCACGGTCGCCAAAATCCCCAGCAACGACGACAAGAAGAACACGTCGATAACGATGGAGATGTTCACCAACATCCCAATAAACGCGAGGATGCCCACCGCCGCAAAGTACACGAGGTCACCCACCACGGCACGCGACCCGGACTCCGGCGCGGTGAGCGCGCGCACCAAACCCAAGACAATCGAGACGACAAGAATCGCGATACACGTCCACAGAATGATCGTCATGATTCCTCTTCCGTCGCCTGGCGTTTGTTTGCATCCCCGTCACCAGCGGTCAGGCCCGCCGATTCAGGGATCTCCCCCGGGGCTCGCCCGCGAAGTGTCCGCAAAAGACGTGACTCCATGTCGAAGAGCCCTTCGAGAACTTCCTCTTCGGATTCTCCAAACATGCTATGCACGAACAGGGTGGGTGGCGCGGTCGCCGTTCCCGGTCCTGTTGCAACTACGAGGGTTCCCGGCGTGATCGTAATCGACGAAGCAAACAGCGTGATCTCGACGTCTGTCACGCACCGCATAGGCACTTCCACAATCATCGGCTTGCCATAGTCCCCCGTTTTGAACAGGTTGAAGACCACATCGAGCGTTCCGCTGATAATTTCCTTGCCCAGCCACGCTAGGTACACGATCGATCTCAGTGCCAGCATCACTGTCCAAGCACCGCCTCTACATAAGGGTCAACGTGCAAAAGTGCATTCGCAGCTTCCTGGATGATCGGCATGATCGCTTGCCCGCCCACAAACATCGCCACGGATATGGCGATCATGAACGCACCCGGAACCAGGAGCGTCCAACGCACACGAACATCGTCGGACAGGTCTGTGGCCGGCGCACGGCCGGTTGCTGGTGAGTCGGGGTGGTACTGCGTCATGTCATCGCCCCAGAACGTGTTCTTCCACAATCTTTGCAGGGCAAGCAACGAACCAATCGACGCCAAGACTACGGTGATCACCATGACGATGGTTGCCGGTGTCACGTTCTCCATGAGGGCTCGCACCAGCCCCATCTTGCCCCACAGTCCCGAGGTGGGAGGCAGTCCGATGAGAGAGAAAAGTCCGATGATCATGAGGACAGATGCGACACGTTCTCGTCTAATCAATCCAGAGAGTTTCTTGAACGCCCCAGTTCCGTAAGTCTGCTCAATCGCACCAATCGTTAACAAGAGCCCAGACATTGTGACAATGTGGTGGACCATGTAGAAGATACCTGCCGAAACCGCAGCTGTCGTGAGCACTGCAACACCAATGAGTATGTGCCCCACACCCGCGGTCATCTGGAACGCAAAGATGTTACGAACGCGAATTTCGCCGAATCCTGAAAACGCTCCCACTGCAATCGTGAGCACCACGATGATGAGCAGCACATCTTCCCACCGGGGGTGTCCACCAAACACGGAGACATACACACGGTAAATCCCATAGATGGCTACCTTTGAGTGGGTCGCTGCGAACAGCGACATCATTCCGCCCGAGGTGTTTGGGTAGGAACGTACTAGCCACCCGTGGACGGGTGCGGCACCGGCTTTAATGAGAAGCGACAGGACGACAATTCCAACCGCAAGCGCCGCTTGTGGTGAGACGTCGCCGAATCGAGTTTGATCAGCCAGTACAGCAATGTTGACCGTGCCTGTTGCGGCGTAGATGAAACCGACACCAATGACCAAAAGCGTGGAGGTCAAGAGGTTCACGATCACGAACATGCGCCCCACGCCCAAACGACGCCACGTTCCGGTAACGGCAATGAGCGCATAGGACGGAAGAACCATCACTTCGATAAACACGAAGAAGTTAAACAGGTCTCCAGTGAGCATCGCACCGTTGACACCGGTGAGCATCAACAGGATCAGGGTGGGCACGAACCGGTACTGATCTTCACCAGTTGTACGCAAGAACGCGCACGATGCGACCACTGCAAGCGATGTAATCACCAGCATGACAGCGGTGAAGGTATCGGCAACAAAAGGAATTGCCAACCCGTGTACGTAACCACCGACGGAGTGCGCAATTGTGTGTCCGTTCGCGGTTGCACCAATCAAGTAGATTCCGGCCACCACAGTAGCCAGTGGCACTCCCAGCAGGAAGCACAAATTGATCAATCGGGAACGTACAAACGTTGTAATTGCCGAAGCCGCCAGCGGGACAACGATAAACAAGAGAAGAAGCGAACCGTTCACTGTGTACGCCTTTCTCCCGTTTCGGGAATACGGTCCTGGTCATCGTCGTGTCCCAGAACCGCTAGCGCCAGCATGAAGATGGTGACCGCAAGCGTAATGACGATCGCCGTCAGCACAAACGCTTGTGGAAGAGGGTCAGCTGCTTCTGAAACGGGCGTGCGACCTGCGATCGGTTCACCGCGCCAAGCCGGAACACCAGACAACAGCAGAGCGAAGTTCGCGGCGTGGGAAATGAGCGCGAGCCCAAAAATCGTGCGCACCATTGACCGTTGCATCATCAGGTACACGCCACCGGAAACCAAGACCCCGACCGTGATTGCGATAATCATTCGCCACGCTCCTTAGGTTGATCTCCGTATGCAATGTGCCTGGTTCGCAGTCCTACTCTCTTCTTATCGTCCGGTTTTTCAGGCTCCGTGAACTCACTTGCTTTTGGCCTGTCACCACGCATGGTTTCCAGAGGTCCGCGAAGCTCACCGTAAAGCATTTCGTCGGTACGCTCACGGGTTCGCTCAATGACGTCGATATCGCGCACCATCATTCCATCGACCAAAACGTCGTCTCCGGCCGGCGTGAACGCCGAGTCTGAGGTTCCCAAAAGGTTGAACGACACCAGCAACATACCCACAACTGCCATGTACACGCCTACGTCGAACGCCATAGACGTCGTTAAGTGTTGACCAAGAACATATCCGTGGATCGGTTCGAGGAACGAGCCCTTGACTATGAGCCCCACAATACCTGTCAGAACGGCAACCAAAATACCGCCACCGATGAGCAGGATGGGCAGTCGCGGCGGACCAATTGCGCGGTCCTTCGACGTAGACATGTACAGCAGTCCTGCGATCGCGGATCCCACCAGTGCGGCGATGAACCCTCCGCCTGGCTCGTTGTGTCCGCGCAAGAAGATCAGTAGAGAACCGAGGCCCAGCAACGGTGCCACGACCTTCACCATGAGCTGCATGGCAATTACATTTGGCCAGGCTTCCGTGACAGCTGCAAACGCCGTACTTCCCCGTGGGCGAATCGCCAGCCACGGGCGTCGCGGCATTTCCGGAACGTCCGATGCCGGCGGGTCAATATAGCGGTCACGGACAGATGACATCACAGCGACGATCGCGATCCCGGCCATACCCAGAACAGCTAGCTCACCTTGCGTATCCAGCGCACGGAACTCGACCAGAATGGTGTTGACAATGTTGTCTCCACCCGAAATTTCAGGCGCCTTATTCAGGTAGTACATTGCAATGTCGGACCGGGCCCTGCGCCCTGACAGCATCCACACAGCCAACGCAACCGAGCTACCCACGGCAATAGCAAACACACCGCGCATGACCTGCACCTTGACCGGGTATTTCCAGAACGTGCGGGGTAGCTTCTGCATGATCAGCATGAACACGATGATGGTCATGGTCTCGACCAACAACTGCGTTAGTGTGACGTCGGGTGCTCCCAGAGCCATGATCTGCACCGTGGCCATAATTCCGACCGCGGACAAACCGATGACCGCTGTCAAGCGTGAACGTGACAGGCAAACCACGAGCGTCGCAAACGTAATGACAACCAGCAACGCGTAGTCGATGGGCCGGTTCAGGTTAGGCACAAACTTAGGCAGACCAGGACCCGTGTAGATCGCGATGGCCGAGCCGAAAATCACCGCTGCCAAGAACCCGAGGTTCATCATCACGTGACGCGAGGCACGTTCGCTTGCGACAGCAGAAACGAGAACACCACCCAGCCGTTCAAGACCAGCGACAATCCGGTCAATCACATCGGCGCCGGTAAACGGAATCGCAGCGCGCTCAAAGAACGCCCACACTCGCGCGCGGTTCAACGCGACCAGCACACCGCACGCAATGATGATTAGTGAGGCAATCAGTTCAGGAGTGACTCCGTGGAACATCGCGAGGTGAACGTGGTGGGCGGCTTCTCCCTGTGCCGCCGAGGTGCCAGCAGCTACCCCTGGTTCGATGACTCCCAGCGCAAAGGCGAGCGGAACCGACAACACGATCGGCAGGGCTGCGAACGTCACCATCACAAAGTCGCTGTGGCCCACTTTCTCAGCATCCACCTCGGGACCGTCAATGAATGCCCCAAACAGAATCTTGATGCAGTAGCTGATTGTCAGGACGGAGGCACCCGCTACCAAAATCAGAGCGAGCCAGCCCAAAGCGTGGCCTTCTCCCCCGGCGGAACTCACCGCTGTCAGGAGCATTTCCTTGGACACGAATCCCATCAGGGGCGGGACGCCAGCCATCGACGCGGCACCAATTGCCGTAATCGCAAAACTGACCGGCGCGACCTTGATCAAACGAGGAATCTTGCCAAACGTGCGCGTGTGGCCCAGGTGGTCAACCACACCCACCATCATGAACAGGCCGGACTTGAACATGGCGTGGGAAATGACGTGGACGAGCCCCGCGGTGAGAGCAAATTCGGTTCCTACTCCCACGGCAGCGACGATGAGCCCCAGCTGACTCACGGTGGAGTACGCCATGAGCTTCTTCAAGTCGTTTTGCGTCAGAGCGCACCAGCCACCGATCCACGCGGTCACAATCCCTGCACTGACCAACAGAACATTCCACGCCAAGACATCGCTGAACGCGGGGCTAAAGCGGAACAGCAGGAAGATACCAGCCTTTACCACCGCTGCGGCGTGCAAATACGCGCTGACTGGGGTGATGGCCGCCATTGCGTCGGGAAGCCACGACTGGAACGGGAACTGCGCCGATTTCGTCATGGCTGCGACTGCCACGAGCAGCGCCATTGCAACAGTGAACCCGGGCTTTTCTTGCCACACGCTAGAGCCCAGCACCTCACGGATGCTGGCGCTTCCCACCACACCGTACATGGCCGAAACCGCAACCAGCAGGAGCACTCCACCCATGAACGTCATGAACATGGTGCGCAAACTGGCGCCTTCGGCGGCACGGCCGGAGCGCGCAATCAGCATGAACGACGCTATCGACGTGATCTCCCAGCATACGAAGAGCACAAACAGGTTGTCGGTCAGCACCAGCCCCACCATGGCGAACGTAAAGGTGGCCATGAGCAGGTAGAACGAATAGTTGGGGCCGCGTGACAAATACCGTGTGGAGTAGAACAACACGAACGCACCAATGACCAGCGCGATCAGTGTGAAGATTGCGCCCACACCGTCAACAGCGAAAGCAAGATTCACGTCGAAACTGGGCATCCACGCAAGGGACCACATTGTTTCTTCAGCTGTTGGAAACGCAGTGCCATCCGTGACTGCGGCGGTAGCGGCTGGCATGAACAGTGCTGCCGCACCCAAATAACCCAGGCCCAAGAACCACCCGGTGGAACGGCCAACAATCCGGCAGAGGATCGGGGTGAGAAGAATGATCAGAGCTAAGAGTCCCAGAGTTGCGGAAATTGCCACGGAACTCCTTCTGTTACGACCATCACACGACGCTTGCGCGTCCAGACAATGCTACCTATATGTGGACTTAACGACCAAAACCGTCCACATCAAGACATCCTTACGCGTGAAATCACGTTTTGCAGGTTCTTCACGTGCGCACGTGGCGACGACTCTCGGGCCAGCAGCTTGGCCTCACGCCCCGCCCTCACGATCGTTTCCGGTGCTTGAGCGCACGCCACAATCGTGTCTGCCAGATCCGTGGCCGTGTTCCCGGCACTTCCCACAACAGCGCCGCCGAACTCCGTTGCCAACACCGGGTCACACACCAGGGTGGGACGACCTCGGGCCGCTGATTCCAAAATCACCATGGGCTGATTATCAAACCCACACGACGTCAGCAGCGTCGCATGAGCGTCGTCAATCAGGTCCACCACGCGCTCGTGTGGGACAACGCCGCAAAAATGGATGAAGGGCTCATTCACACCCCGAGGTGGTTCCCCACCTGCCACCGTCAGCTCCACGTGCGCTCCCCGACGGCGTGCCAACCGCACCGCGTCGATGGCCACGTCCAACCGTTTTTCGGGAGCGAACCGGCCTACCCACAGAAGCTTCAACGGCGTCCCCGGGACCAATGAACGTTCGCCGGGGACGACCTCGGCGACATTTGACACAACACTCACGTTGTTAAGCCCTGCGCTACGCAAGCGCTCACCTTGATGCGCCGACGGCGAAATGACCGCATCTGCATTCCGTGCCAACGCCAAAGTCATCCCCCGCAACGCGGAATCCAGCGGCCGATCCGCCAACCGCACACGCGGTTGCTCAAGCCCTGTCACCAGCCGGTGAAAACCGCGTGCAAAAGGCGCAAACGGTTGGGCAATGAGTGGAGCTCGCCAAAAAAACGTATGAACGGTGTGCAACGATGGAAGTCCCAGCTGTTTCGCCTGCGCAACAGCACTTGCTGCCAGCCCGAACTCCGAATGCACCATAACTGCTTGCGCCTGGTGCTGTTTGAGAATCCGGCGCATCCATGCATGTACAACATGGTTGGCACGGACAACGGGAAGTTCAAGGCTTCGAACCCCCCGAGGTGGTCGCACCACGGTCACGCCGGGAAGGTGAGTGCGCGGGACGTCAGGGGCGATCAGCACGACAGGAAACTGCTGTGACCACGCACGCACCTGCGCCATGAGTGCTGTCTGCGCACCACCGGTATAGCGAAGGGAGTAGTCACATACGGCAGCGAGTTTCACGCACAGGCTCCCCCGGCAAAACGCCGGAGCATCCATGCGTCGTTTCGCTTGACAAAGTGAACGTACTCGCAGTTGTCGAGCACGCCTAAACGTGCATGGTTTGTTTCGGACGACAGGCCCATCATCAGTTCAGTGGCCCCGCGGATCACTGCTCCGTGAGCAACCATTGCGACTACGTCAGTGTCGTCGCAAGTGTCTAAAAGCCTGTGAACGGAGTCGTACACACGTTGCGAAGACTCTAGGCGACTTTCGCCGCCAGGCGGACGCACCTCGGCGCCACTCTTCCACTTAGCCAGAAGGTCTGGCCACTTCTTCTCAATCTCGTCGCGAGTGAAACCTTCCCACTCGCCTACGCTGATCTCTCGTAAGCCTTCGTCCAGGGCCACCTGCAATCCCGTGGCAGTTGCTAATGCCTGAGCGGTTGAACGAGCACGCGTCAGATCCGAAGCGAAGATCCGCGTGATGCCACAGTTTTGCAGGGTAATGGCAATAGCGTGAGCCTGTTGTTCACCGGTTTCGTCGAGCGGAATGTCGATCTGGCCCTGGAACCGGCCCTCTTTATTAAAGGCTGTACGACCATGCCGGATGAGATAAAGCTCGCGTGCCATACTGTCCCTATTCGTTGTAGGCGCTGTCGGTGTCGTTCACAGTGTCTGGGTTTTGAACCTCAGGAATCGAAATGACCGGGCTGTCCTTCCACAGTCTTTCAAGTCCGTAGAATTCGCGATCGTCGTGGTTGAATACGTGAACCACGATATCGGAGTAGTCCAAGAGGACCCACGTGCCTTCGCCACGACCTTCACGATTCTTCGGTTTCAGGCCGTGCTCTTTCAGAAGCGTTTCTTCGACACCGTCAACAATGGCATCAACTTGTCGAGAGTTTGAAGCCGATGCGATCACAAAAGCATCCGTGATCACGAGCTGTTCTGACACGTCGAGAACAACGACATCAGTAGCGAGTTTCTGAATAGCACCCTTCGCGGCGCTGCGGGCATACTCGATGGTTTCATCGGTTGCGGGCAAAAGAAAACCTTTCTAGAACAGCATGATCAGGGCAACGACAACAAGCACGATTGCGCACAAGCCGCCGACACCTAAAACGATATACGGCAAAACCGAGGAGCGTTCTCCCACGAGGATTTCCCCGTCCTGATGGGTCACCGAGCGTGCAGACATGGGCTGGGCCACTCCGATTTCGTCGTTGAGAGGCCACTCTTCGCGCGTCACCTCGGGGTCTTCTTCAACCGACTCCAAAGGGCGAGTCGCACAAGATGCAGCACGAGAACGCTCATCGTCAGCAGAAACCGAATCCTGCTTAGTGTCCCCTTGGTCCTTGCCCTCTGCGCTGACAACAGGAACTGCGCCACTGACTACACGGATACCCTCAGTGTTTGGTGGTTTTACGACTGGTGACTTACGCGAACGCGGAGCTGCTTTTTGTGCGTCATCTGACTTCTTGTCAGCGCTCTTTTTGTCAGCACTGTCAGCGCTCTTTTCTTCTGCGCTCGTTTTCTTAGCCTGCGGTGCTTGAGCCGGCTTTGCAGCAGCTGGCTTGTTTCCGCCCTGTTTTTCCGAAGTTGTTTTCTTCTCTGCGGCCTTTTTCTGCTCAGCTGGTTTTTCTGCAGGCTTCTTGTCAGTTGGCTTTTCTACAGGTTTCTTATCAGCTGGCTTCTTCTCAGCCGGTGCTTTCGCCGCCGACTGAGCGACTCCGGGTTGCGTGGTTGGCTTCGCCGGAACTGGTTTCTTGGTTTCTGGCTTTTTCGCTTCAGGCTTTTTCGCTTCTGGCTTCTTGGCTTCCGCAGCCTTAGAAGCCGTCTTCGGGGATTCAGGTTTCTTAGGCTCCGGATTCTTCGCCTCAGGCTTCTTGGTCGCTGGCTTCTGCGCTTCAGGCTTCTTGACCTCAGCCTTTTCAGCTTCGGTCTCCTTGGGAGCGGGAGTAGGTTCCTGTTTTGACTGGCGACGTAGTGTGAGGTCGGGCTCATCGGCTACCTCAGGAGCCTGCCCATGTTTCCGCATCCACGCCTTACGCTCAGCTCGAGACGCAAACTGCGGAGGCTCAGCAGGAGTTGGTTCCTTGTCGGCTGGAGGCTGATCCGCTTTCGGCTGGGCCTGTGGAGGAGTCTGTGGTTTAGCCGGGGTCGAGACTGCCGGAGAGGTTTCCTCAGCGACAGGAGTTTCAGCAGCTTCCTTGAGCTTCTGGGCTTCGGCGGCGCGCTTTTCAGCTTCTTTCCGCTCTCGCCTCGACATGTACTGCTCAGCCATTTTCACTCCTGTAAAGATTGTGCTTGTTGATGTATTGCACTACTCCGTCAGGTACTAAGTACCACACTGGCATTTCATTCGCGACGCGGTCACGGCAATCTGTTGACGAGATCGCGAGAGCCGGAATGTGCATGAGGCTCAACCGATGTTCAGGCAGTCCCTCTCTGGTGAGGTCGTGGCCCGGCCGACTCACTCCCACAAAGTGCGCGAGAGAGAACAGTTCATCAACGTCCTTCCACGACAGAATCTGCGCAAGAGCATCGGCACCCGTGATGAAGAAAAGCTCGGTTTCACGCCCATAGACTTGCGATAGGTCACGCAACGTATCGATCGTGTAGGTTGCCCCCGGCCGGTCGACGTCCACTCGCGAAACTGTGAACTGCGGATTCGACGCCGTTGCGACAACAGTCATGAGGTACCTGTGCTCGGCAGGCGACACATCACGATCGGACTTCTGCCACGGACGACCCGTGGGCACGAAAACGACTTCATCTAGATCAAACTTGGCTGCAACTTCACTGGCTGCAACCAAGTGTCCGTGGTGGATGGGGTCGAATGTTCCACCCATCACACCGACTCTGCGCACAGAATTTGCCATATCAGTGCCGGTAGGAAATGCCCTTCCACGACAGCGTAATAATGCCCAGCAGCATCAAAATGCTGAACGCAATGACTCCGTACCAGATTGGATGCATTGGCAACTCAACGACGGTTTCGTGCGCTTCCTGTGCCAGCACTACCAAAGCAGACGCCACGTCTTCTCCTTTTATAGATGTTTGTAAGATTTTACGGCAGTTCTTAGTCTCTCACGAAACTACGAACGAACCTGACCCGACCCACGCATGATCCACTTAGTTGTGGTGAGCTGAGTGAGTCCCATAGGTCCACGCGCGTGAAGCTTCTGTGTTGAGATCCCTACTTCGGCACCCAATCCGAAAGCGCCCCCGTCTGTAAAACGTGTTGAAACGTTCACACCTACTGACGCAGAGTCGATTGTGGACACAAACAGTTCGGCATTTGACAAGTCATTCGTCACAATGACGTCCGTGTGGCCCGACGAGTACTCACGGATGTGTTCGATCGCGGCCTCGATATCCTCGACAACCTTGATGGCAATCTCAAGGTCAAGGTACTCCGTGTTCCAGTCTTTGCGGGTGGCACGTTGAACCTTCACGCCCTCTGGCGCGTATTCTGCAACCGTTGGGTCACCGTGGATGACCACGTTGGCATCGCTGAGCCCTTCAAGGATGCGTGGAAGAACTCGACGTGCGGCCTTCTCGTGAACCAGCAGAGTCTCAAGCGCGTTGCACACACTGGGCCGTTGCGTCTTTGAGTTAACCACGAGCTTCGTAGCTGAGCGCACCGTAGCCGACGAGTCAATGAACATGTGAACGTTACCCACGCCAGTCTCAATGACTGGCACAGTCGAGTTCATGACAACAGTTTGAATGAGTTCAGCTCCACCACGTGGAATCAACAGGTCTACGTGTTCGCGCGCGTTCATGAGAACTCGCGCACCTTCGCGACCCCATTGGTCGATTCCATTGATCGAGTTTTCCGGCAACCCTGCAGTCACCAGAGCCTCTCGAAGAAGACTGATGAGCACCGTGTTTGACGACTGCGCGAGCGACCCGCCACGCAAGACACTCGCGTTTCCCGATTTGAGGGCAAGCACGGCAATATCGACAGTCACATTGGGGCGTGCTTCATAAATAGCGCCAATCACGCCCATGGGCACGCGCACCTGTGCGAGGTGAATGCCATTGGGGAGCCTACGCCCTTCAACGATTTCACCCACTGGGTCGGGAAGTGAAACAACGTCACGCACAGCCTGAGCGATCGAATGCACCCGCTCTTCTGTCAACCGCAAACGGTCGATCAGCCCTTCCGCTGTTCCTTTTTCGCGTGCTTTTTCAATGTCCTCGTTGTTCGCTTCGAGAATCTGTTCCACATTGTTTTCGAGCGTAAGCGCAATCTGTTCAAGCGCCGCGTGCCGTTCCGCGGTAGAAGAAACGCTGAGAACAGCTGATGCGTCCTTTGCGCCCGCTACAACTTTCGTAACTGCGCGAGAGATCTTGGGGTTAACATCCTCGGTCATAGACGTCCTTCATAAGCACTTTCGGTAAGCACCAAGTCGTTCCGGTGCACTACTTCCTTACGATAGTCACTACCATAGCGCTCTCCCAAGGCCTCAGTCGTTAAACCGTACATACGTGGAAGCTCTTCTGAGGAAAAGTTCGTCATGCCTCGCGCGATGACATTCCCCTGTGGGTCCACAATGTCAATCGGGTCGCCTGACTCGAATTCTCCAGTCACCTGCGTTACTCCGGCGGCAAGAAGGCTAGTCCCTCGTTTGAGAACTGCCTTAGCGGCTCCCGCGTCAATCCGGATAGTTCCGTTGGTTGACGCCAAGTGCGCCAACCACAGCATTCGTGTTTGGCGGCGTTTGTGGGTGACAGCGAAGTAGGTTCCTATGTCCTCGCCCCTGAGTGCGGCTGCGCAGTTGTCCGCCGAGGTGACAAGAGTTGGGATGCCCGAGTCAGTTACCATGGTGGCGGCTTGGACCTTGGTACGCATTCCGCCAGTACCCACACTCGATCCTGCTCCCCCAATGTTCAGCTCCTCGATTTCACTGGGGTGAGATACGAATTCGACTCGCTTGGAGTCCGGGTCCGCTGGATGCGCAGTGTAAAGTGCGTCAACATCGGTGAGGAGGACCAGAGCATCGGCGTGGGAGAGCTGAGCAACAAGCGCGGACAGTCGGTCGTTGTCCCCCAGCCGAATCTCCGAGGTGGCAACGGCGTCATTCTCGTTCACGATGGGCATGAACCCCAGCGCTAACATTCTGTCGATTGCACGTTGAGCATTGCGATACTGCGTCCTACGGATAAGTTCATCTGCCGTGAGAAGCACCTGCGCCGGCACGAGCCCGTATTCGGCAAGCACAGTGAAGTACGCAGACATGAGAATTCCTTGGCCAATACCGGCGGCAGCTTGTTGCGTAGCAAGATCCTTCGGACGAGTAATGGCCTTCATGGGCCCCATACCAGCTGCCACCGCACCCGATGACACGAGGATGACTTCTTTTCCGTCGAGTCGAAACTTTGCAAGAGTGCGTGCGATTTTCTCTAATGCCTCGGTGTTAAGGCCAGTGGGGGTCGTTAAGGAACTGGACCCCACTTTGATGACTACGCGGGAAGCACCCGCAATTGCATTGCGTGTTTCTTCATATGTGCTCACTACTCACTTCCTTCTTGCCGTGCGCGCTTCTCAGCGATGCGTTCGGCTTCGAGTTCAGCGCGCGCTTCGGCCTTTGCGTCCATTCGTTCGTGGAAGGCAGCTTTACGTTCCTTGCGTGTCGCGCGCTGGTCTTCTTCAAGACGCATGTCTGTTCCACGGGCTCCAAGTAGTTCGGCGCCACCGACCATCGTTGGGTCCCAGTCAAAGACAACCGAATTGTCATCTGGGCCGATCACGATCGTGTCGCCAGGGTGAGCGCCCATGGAGAAGAGCTGCTCTTCGACGCCAAGTCTTTCAAGTCTGTCAGCCAGATAGCCAACCGCTTCGTCATTTGAGAAGTCTGTTTGCAAGACCCACCGTTGAGGCTTTGAGCCCAGAACGCGATACATCGGCCCTTCAGCTGTTTCTTCACGCACGATGTCGAACCCAGCGTCGTCGACCGCAATTGGCCTGATCACCTGGCGAACCGGAGCGTCCTCGATCTGGCTGCGTCGCTCGCGCTCCTCTTTCACTAGCTCAGCCATCGCGAACGCCAACTCCCGTAGGCCCTTACGGCTGACAGCGGACACTTCAAACGTCCGGTAACCAGCCGCTTCAAGCTCTGATCGCACCATGTCCGACATGTCTTGCCCGTCCGGCAAATCGGTTTTGTTCAACGCAACCAGCACTGGTCGTTTAGTTAAGGGAAGAAGGTCACCTGACGGCATGACATCGACCTCGTACTCCGCGAGCTCGGACTCAATCGCTTGCAAGTCAGTGACCGGATCCCTGTCTGACTCCCACGTAGCCATATCAATCACGTGAACCAAGGCGGCACAGCGTTCGATGTGACGCAAGAACTCCAAACCAAGACCTCGGCCCTGGGCAGCACCTGGAATCAAACCGGGGACGTCTGCGACCGTGAAGCGTACGTCACCAGCCTCAACCACACCCAAGTTTGGTTTCAAGGTAGTGAACGGGTAGTCAGCGATTTTAGGGCGTGCAGCGGAAAGCGCCGCAATGAGCGAAGATTTTCCAGCCGAGGGGAAGCCAACCAGCGCAATGTCAGCTACCGACTTAATCTCGAGGACAAGCTCGCGTTCTTCACCGGGTTCACCCAGCAGCGCGAAGCCCGGCGCCTTTCGTTTGGTCGAGGCAAGTGCAGCGTTACCTAGGCCACCTCGCCCACCGCGTGCGGCGATAAACTCCGTGCCGATGCCCATGAGATCTGCGAGCACCTGGCCATCCGTGGTCTTTACTACTGTCCCTTCAGGAACGAGAAGTACCAGGTTCTCACCGTTGACACCATGGCGGAGGTCACCCTTGCCCACTCCCCCATTTTCGGCCTTCCGGTGAGGTGAACGGTGATACGGGAGCAGTGTTGTGGTTTGATCGTCGACACGCAAAACCACGTCGCCGCCGTCGCCACCGTTAGCGCCGTCCGGTCCACCAAGTGGCTTGAACTTTTCGCGCCGAACAGACACACAACCGTGCCCACCATTTCCTGCTGTCACATGAAGTGTTACGCGATCAACAAACTCAATAGCCACGGTTCTCCCTTAAACTTTCCCAATAAACGCAAGTGGGGTGAGCCATAACGACTCACCCCACCAGTGTAAATAACTCAGTTAGCCTGCAACGATGTTAACGACCTTACGTCCACCCTTTGCACCGAACTCGACAGTTCCAGCTGCCAGTGCGAACAGAGTGTCGTCGCCACCACGGCCTACGTTGGCACCAGGGTGGAACTTGGTTCCACGCTGACGAACAAGAATTTCGCCTGCGCCCACAACCTGACCACCGTAGCGCTTAACGCCCAGTCGCTTAGCGTTTGAGTCGCGACCATTTCGAGTCGAGGAGACTCCCTTTTTACTTGCCATTGTTAAACTCTCCTAGCGCTACTTAATGCCGGTGATCTTGAGGCGCGTCAGGTCCTGACGGTGACCAATGCGCTTCTTGTACCCAGTCTTGTTCTTGTACTTCTGAATGACGATCTTGGGGCCTCGGTGCTCGCCCACAACTTCAGCAGTCACTGCCATTTTTGCCAGAGCAGAAGGCTCGTGGGTAACGGTCTCACCGTCTACGTGCAGGACTACGTCAAGATCAACGGAGTCACCAATCTCAGCTTTGATCCGATTTACGGTAATAGTGTCGCCAACGCTCACTTTTTCCTGGTGACCGCCGGCACGGACGATGGCATAAACCATGTACGATACCTTCCTTCTCGATGCGCTCTGGCGAGCGTTCCTGTATCAGCAGACGTTCCTTGGACCACATGTCCCATTACGAGGAAAATCCAGCCGAGGCGCTAAATGCACCGACGAATTATTCTACTGACAAAGCATTCGCTGAGCAAGTCAGAATGCCGGTTAACCCTGCGAAGCTTTTTCTTCGGCAATTCTTTCGTGGTGCCTGATCACTTCGGCAACAATGAACGCGAGGAACTTCTCCGCAAACTCTGGGTCGAGCTGAGCATCGGCAGCAAGTGCTCGTAGACGTTTCACCTGCCGTTTTTCGCGTTCCGGGTCTGCCGCAGGTAACTGCGTCTGGGCTTTTAACTGCCCTACTTGCTCAGTGAGCTTAAAGCGCTCAGCAAGCACGTGAATAAGAACCGAGTCCAGATTGTCGATACTTTGTCGCAGGCGTTCGAGTTCAGGGTGAGACGTCATTTCTTTAGTGTAAATCACACGAAAGGGCCCGGAGCATCAAATATGCTCCGGGCCCTGAAGGAGAGAGTTATTGCTTACGCGTTACCCTGCTCTTCGCGAATCTCCTGGAGTTCCGCTTCAGACTCAGCACCCAATTCGTAGAGGGTGCCAGCCTTGCGGTCAGCCAGGTACTGCTTCATTTCGCGCAGTACTTCAGGTACCAGCAGGTACAGACCGAAGATGTTGATGAAGCAGCAGATGAACAGAACCGCGTCAGCAAACGCCACGATCGATCCGAACGACGCCAAGCATCCAATCAAGATAAACGCCATGAGGATCAGGCGGAAGAGCGTGTCAGACCAGTTGCGACGACCGAACAGGTAGTGCCACGCTTTTTCACCATAGTAGGCCCATGTAATCAGGGTCGAGATCGCGAACAAAACGACCGCGATCGCCAGAAGAATTGGCCACCAACCGGTGATTGTGGAGAACGCACTCGAAACAAGTTCAACACCGGCAACCGATTCACCAGCAGCCGCGTCTTCGCGTGCCTTGGTAAAGGTTTCGCCACCGGCGATAATCACTGTCAGCGCGGTCATGAGGCAGACAACCACGGTGTCAATAAAGGGTTCCAGCAGCGCTACGAAACCTTCAGAAACTGGGCGTCGCGTCTTTACAGCCGAGTGAGCGATTGGCGAAGATCCAATTCCAGCTTCGTTCGAGAATGCCGCACGCTGGAAGCCCACGATCATCACACCGATCATTCCACCCAGACCACCTTCAGGAGTGAAGGCTCCCGCGAAAATTTCTGCGAAAGCGGCTGGAACGTGACCGAAGTTCCCAAAGATCACAATGAGGCACGAACCGATGTACAGAACTGCCATGGCAGGTACCAGCTTGTCGGTGACAGAACCGATGACCTTGATACCACCGATAACAACCAGACCAACGAGACCTGCAATCAAAATACCAGTGAACAGACCACCAAGCGGCCCACCCAAAGGACCTTCAGCACCACCGGTTGCTTCGCGCATCTGAACGAAGGCCTGGTTCGACTGGAACATACCTCCACCGACAACACCGAACAGCAGAATCGCGATAGCGAAGATTCCCGTGAGGACCTTGGCGACTGGGCCACCGAAGCGCTTAAACGCAATAGGCAAGTACTTGAATGGACCACCGTGAACCACGCCATCTTCATCGATTTCGCGGTATTTCACACCCAACGTACATTCAACGAACTTGGTGGCCATACCCAAGATACCTGCGACCATCATCCAGAAGGCCGCACCTGGACCACCGACAGACATAGCAACACCAACACCGGCGATGTTACCCAGACCCACCGTTCCGGAAACCGCAGACGCGAGAGCCTGGAAGTGCGTCACTTCACCTGGGTCGTCCTTTGATGAGAACTTACCTCTCACCACTTCCAGTGCGACGCCGAATCCGCGGAACTGGATAAATCCGGTGATGATCGTAAAGATCGTCGCACCGACAATCAGCCAGACCAGCACGAGCGGGAGATCACCTCCAGCTACTGGGACTGCGAAGAAAACAATTTTTTCGAGTCCCGTGGCGATCGGTTCAAAACCGGTGTTAATCGCCTCTTCAATTTGATTCGCATTACTCAATGCGTCCACCACCTTAGTGTGAGTTACATCTCACAATAGATTCACGGGTACCTTCGACTTTCGCAACATGAAATGTGGCGTGGGCCACACTGTGTTATCGAACCGTTATCTGGGGTGTAACTCTGAACTTGCAAACAGAAACCCGCCGGCGCGAAATCACTTCGCACTGACGGGCTGAACTGCAACTTCAAACAGCAGACGTCGAGCTACTCGTCATCTCCGATGATGAGTACTGGAAGAGCCGGGGTCTCGTCCTTTGGCTTTTGCGTTTCCCCACCTTGAGTTTTCTCAGGTTTTGGTGTCACAGCAGGACGTTTCTTGGGTTCGGCTTTCTGAATCTTCGTTTCAGTGTCGTCCCCAATCATCACCGTGCCGGGTGCGTGCACAATCGGCTCGGGTTCACGCACTTCAGGCTCAACCACTTTGGGCTCTTCGGCTTCCGGCTTCTGTGGCTTTTGCTCGGTGACCTCTTGCTTGCGTGGCTCCGAAGCCTGCGTTTCATCTTGCGAATCCGTGCTTTCGTCCTGACGAGAACGCATTGTGGCAGCGGCAATAGCAGTGAGCTCGTTACTCGAAGGCTTAGATGACTTCTCGTTTGACCGGGAACGCTTCTTCCGTGACTTGTACTGCTTGGAGTTGTCGACTTCGGTTCCTGGTAGGACAAGCCCGCGTCCGGACAGGTCTTCGCCAGCGGCAACCAAGCTTTCAGCCAAACCAGTTCCGATTCGTTTACGCGTCATCTGGACAAGCCCAAGCGACGTCACTTCTGCCACCTGGTGCTTTGTACGGTCGCGTCCCAAACACTCAACCAAGCGTCGCACAACAAGGTCGCGGTTGGATTCCAGCACCATGTCGATGAAGTCAACGACGATAATTCCGCCGATGTCACGCAAGCGAAGCTGGCGAATCACTTCTTCGGCCGCTTCAAGGTTGTTCTTGGTCACCGTTTCTTCGAGGTTGCCTCCGGAACCGGTGAACTTTCCCGTGTTGACGTCAATAACCGTCATGGCCTCTGTGCGGTCAATGACGAGCGAACCACCAGAAGGAAGATTCACTTTGCGTGACAGCGCCTTTTCAATCTGTTCGGATACGCGGAAGTGGTCGAAAACGTCGTATTCGCCTGTGTAGCGTTCAACGCGTTCCACCAGATCCGGCGCAACCGATTCCACATACTCATGGATCGTGTCATAGACACCGTCACCGTCGATGACCAGCTTGGAGAAGTCTTCATTGAACACGTCACGAATAATGCGCACGATCATGTCTGGCTCTGAGTACAGAAGCTGTGGAGCCAATACCTTTGTCGAAGTCGATTTCTTCTCGATCGTCTGCCAACGCTTGGCCAGACGCTCGATGTCACGTGTGAGCTCTTCTTCGCTGGCACCTTCAGCGGCGGTGCGAACAATGACACCGTTACCTTCTGGAACGGCATCGCCCAGCAACTTACGCAAACGCTGACGTTCCTTGTCTGGCAGTTTGCGCGAAATTCCCGTCATGGAGTTGTTGGGGACGTACACCAGGAAGCGACCAGGCAAAGAAATCTGGCTAGTGAGTCGGGCGCCCTTGTGTCCGATGGGGTCTTTGGTTACCTGCACCAGTACCGAGTCACCTGGGTTGAGTGCCACTTCAATACGGTGAGGCTTTCCGTCCATTCCCAGAACGTCCCAGTTCACTTCACCGGCATAGAGGACCGCGTTGCGCCCCTTGCCAATGTCAACGAACGCCGCTTCCATGCTGGGCAGCACATTCTGCACCTTACCCAAATACACGTTGCCAATCAGCGACGCCTGCGCTTTGGCTTCCGAGAGGTAGTGTTCTACCGCAATTCCGTCTTCGGTCACCACCAACTGCGTACGCCCGTCGTGCTCACGCACGATCATGGTGCGTTCGACTGATTCGCGACGTGCAAGGAACTCCGCTTCCGTGATGAGCGGACGGCGACGGCCAGCTTCACGCCCTTCGCGACGGCGCTGACGCTTCGCTTCGAGGCGGGTAGAGCCCTTCACACCAGTGACGGAGTCTTCCGCGTTGCGGACTCGGCGGCGACGGCGACGGCGTGACGATTCGTGGTTGTCGTCATCATCGGACTCTTTTGAGTCAGCCTGCTTGCCACTGTCGGAGTCCCTGTCGCCTTTAGCCGAGGAGTCTTTACCTTCCGAGTTCCCGGAGTCATCGCGCGACCGGGAGCGACGACCTCGACCACCACGGCGACGACGTCGCCGATCATTGTCACCGGACTCGTCTGTGTTGTCAGAGTCGTCCGTGCTGTCGTTGTCCTCGTCGTCGCTGTCGTTGGCATCGTCGTCATCGCCGGTCCACGTGGGGTCAACGACTTCGCCGAGTTCCGCCTGGGGCTGTTGAAACGTCAGGAAATTTGAGCTAGGAGCCTTGATGGGCTCCACCTCTTCGTCTTCGTCCTGTTGGGCAGCGGAAAATACCGCTTTGGGGTCATAAGAATCCCCCGCCGAGGTGGTTACCAGGTTTTCGGGTTGCGCTACCTGCCCTGGCAGGTTGGAGAAAATCGCCGAAAGCGGGTCGAGCGGACGGCGTTCTTGCTGAGTTTCGGGTTTCTGATCGTCCTCAGTGGTCGTTACCGACTCTGTTGACGCTGTCGCTTCTTTACGTTTGTCTTCAGCTACTCGAGCGATGTCCTCCAGGGCATCGCGGTTTTCTTGATTGACTTCAGTAGCTTCCTGGTGGTCATCTTCGACACCAGCTTTACCGCGGGATTTCCGTAAATTTTCGAGGTCGGCAAGAATGCCGGCTTTAGGATCGAGGTCCTGTGTATTCATTTTGTTAAACTCCTGACCCTTCCAGAACGCGATGCACCTTTCGCACACTGTCCGGGAACTGACACTGTCTACGCGTTTGTACGCAAAAACTCTTGAGCAGTGAGGCTCGCGCAATGGCGCGGTGGCCTGCTTCTCTTTAACCACGCGGATCAAGACCCACAAGGTGGAAGCTTGAGGTCTGGTGCTCAACCTCGCTCGTCCATCATTATGTCACACGGTTCATGTACAAACCCTGGATACGCGCCGTCACTGCTGTCCATTCAGTGAACTGCACAGTGCCATACGTTGCTATCGCGTGCACGGTGGTGCATCCCCGTGGCATGCTTAACTGCGTGAGTGCAAAAGTAGCGGAAACAGATGAGCACCCCCAGGCCCTGGAAACACAGTCGTCATCGTGGCTTCTCAATCCTGTGGTCCATGGGATCTACATGGTCGCGTTCTCAGTGATCGGTCTCCTTGCTTCATATGACCTTTCGATTGAAAAGGTGAAGAAGCTTGAGAATCCGGAGTACATCCTGTCGTGCGATATGAACCCGTTCTTTTCGTGCAGTGGCGTCATGCAGTACCCGCAGTCACAGCTGTTCGGCTTTCCTAACCAGTTCTTAGGAATCGCCGCGTTTGTCTTTCCTCTTCTGCTGGGAGTCTTGCTCATCAGTCGTGCACAGATTCCCGGCTGGGTGATGGTTGGCCTGAACATTGGGCTCTTGGGCGGTGTGGCCCTGGTGACATTCCTGTACATCAGTTCAATCTGGGTGATTGGAATCGGGTGTCCCTGGTGCATCGTGGTGTGGACGGTCACCATTCCGCTGTTCTGCACTACGACTGGTTATAACGCGCTAGTGGGTAACCTTGGAACACGCATTCGCGACAACGTCACTGTCCGCGTATTTGCGTCGAGTTCGCTTCTCATCAGCGTGGTGCTGGTCTTTGTTATCTACGTGTCGATTGTGATTCGCTTCTGGGACTACTTCAGCACACTCTTCTAGAAGCGAACCACACGCAATCACCCCGGCGCGTGGGCGCCGGGGTGATTCGTATTCACAGATGTGCGTGGCTCAGTCTTGGAACCACAGGCCGATTTCACGTTCAGCCGACAGCGACGAGTCTGAACCGTGGACCACGTTCTGCTGTGCTGCGGTCCCCCAGTCACGCCCGAGGTCGCCACGAATGCTTCCTGGAGCAGCTGTCGTTGGGTCGGTAGCCCCGGCGAGCGTGCGGAAACCGAGGATTGCACCGTCGCCTTCAACAACCATGGCCACAATTGGGCCGGAGGCCATGAAGTCGACCAGTGGCTCAAAAAACGGCTTACCTTCGTGCTCTTCGTAGTGTTCCGTGAGAAGTTGACGTGAGGCGTCCATCATTTTCAAACGTTCGATGGTGTAGCCCTTGGTTTCGATGCGTGAAATGACTTCACCGATCAAACCGCGCTTCACGCCGTCGGGTTTGACGAGGACAAGAGTCCGTTCGCTCACGAAGATTCTCCTAACGTTGAAATTGAGCAACCACTACTAGGTTAGCTTTTCTTTTGGGCGTCCGCGGCAATCTCTTCCTTGGCCCATTCTGTGGCTTCACGGTCGATGCGTTTGCCCCAATACACCGCCACAACCCACATGGCTGTATAGATCACACCCACAATGAGCATCATGGGCATGACGAAGGCAGTAAGAAGGACACATGCTTGAGCTATATGACCCAGCGTGAGTCCAACACCAGAACCCATAGCTTTTCGTGGCAAGGTGGCGGCTGCAACCACACACAAAACGGTGATGACCGAAGCTCCTACGATGAGCCACGTCAATGACACTGGTCTCAGTCCGTAGCCCACGAGGAACGCCAAGTAGACCACCAGGATTTCCGAAATCAGAATCGTGCCACACAATACCGGGAGCTTCGACTTCAGCGGCAGTGTAGGAAGCGATTGGCTCACGACTGCTCCTTCCGTCCTAAGAGCGTGCGGGCTTCGCCCACCGTTGACAGCGACCCGGTTACGACAACACCAGTTCCTGACTCATCGAGCGCCAGATCGAGTGCCTTCATGAGCGCGGAGTTCATGTCGTTTTCGACTAAAACGTCGTCGGCCTCCCACCATTCGCTGGCTGCGTGAGCGAGCTCGTCTGCCCCCATGGCACGAGGAGACTGGACCTGCGTCACGATCACGCGTCGCGCGAATCGGCTCAAGTGCTCAAAGACGCCGTGCGGGTCTTTGTCCGCGTACATCGCGACGACTGCCACGACCTCGGCGAAGTCAAAAGCGTCACTCACCGTTTCAGCGAGAACCTGGGCAGCGTGCGCGTTGTGCGCGCCATCGACAATCACCGTGGGTTCTGACCGCAGAATCTCGATACGTCCAGGTGAGGTCACAGCGCTCATACCTTCACCAACCACGTCAGCGTTCAACGGTTTGTCTTCTGTTCCCAAGAATGCTTCGACCGCGGCCAGAGCAACTGCCGCGTTGACTGCCTGGTGCTCACCGTGTAGTGGCAAGAACAGGTCGGGGTAATCCTCCAGCTGAGTGCGCACGTGGATCACTTGGCCATCGACCGCGTTGACCCGGCTTTGCAAGCCAAATTCGCGACCAAGCCACCTGGACTGGACGCCACGGTCAGCGAATTCCGAGGCGAACACATCTTCCGCCTCGGGAACCTGGGGGCCCACCACCGCAACCGGGTGCGGGGCAGGCGAAGGATCCACGGTGCGGTTGAGAATGCCCGCTTTTGTGCGCGCGATCTCTTCGACCGTGTCTCCCAGGAACTGCTGGTGATCCAGGCTCACAGGGGTGAACACGCACACCTGAGCGTCAGCGACACTTGTGGAGTCCCATTCGCCGCCCATGCCCACCTCGAGGATCATGACGTCGACCGGAGCGTCGGCGAAAATGGCGAACGCAACCACTGTAAGCGCTTCAAAGAACGTCAGAGGCGGTCGGTCCGACTGGGCCAATTCCTGGTCAACGATGTGAAGAACCGGCTGAATGTCGTCGACAATCTCGACAAACTTCTCAGCATTTACGGGTTCGCCGTCCACACTGAATCGTTCGGTGAGGTCCTGCATGTGCGGACTGGAAAACCGTCCCGTTCGCAGATCGTGGGCCCGGATGAGCGTGTCGATCATGCGCACGGTGGACGTTTTGCCGTTGGTGCCCGTCACCGTGATCACCGGCGCCGAGGTGTGTATGTCACCTAGAAGTTCGCATGCTCGGCGCGTAGCGTCTAGGCGCAGTTCAATTTCAGTTTCACCGGCCCGCGCCTGCAGGAGAGCCTGGGCGCGGGCGAGTTCAGACGTGAGATCCATTAGGCCTTCACCACGCGAATGTTCGCGTTCAGTTCATTTGCCGAGTGCAGGTCGTCACCCGTTGCTTCATCTGTGCTGAGTTCAAACTGCAGAGCCAGCGTTTCACCTGCAATGAGCAGGCGGTGCGGAGTGAGTGCCTGCGCGGTTGCGTCGTCGGTGTAGAGGGTGACGCGGATGCGGTCAGAAACATCCAAGTCGAGCTCACGACGGATGTTCTGGATTGCGCGGACGGCATCACGTGCCAGTCCTTCCGCTTCCAGTTCCGGCGTCACAGTCGTATCCAGCGCCACGAAACCAGAGTCGGTAGGTGCCAGAACTACACTGTCGCTTGCCGCCTCGGCGACCTCTTCTAGGGTGTACTCACCTTCCACAAGCTCGATCCCACCGGAGACCACCACGCCGTCGTTGACCGACCAGTCGCCGGTCTTTGAACCCTTGATGGCCGTCTGCACGTCCTTCCCGAGACGCGGGCCGGCAGCGCGGGCGTTCACCGTGAGTTTGTGGTCGAGTGAGAATCCGGCTTCGGCGGCTTCGGCCATGCGAAGTACCTCGACGGATTTCACGTTGAGCTCGTCGGCGATGATGGATGTGAAGTCCTCGCCGAGCTCGATGTCAGTTGCGACCGTCAGCGTGGACAGTGGCAGGCGCACGCGCAGGTGCTGTGCCTTGCGCAGGCTCGAGCCAACCGAGCACACGCCGCGGGTTGCGTCCATGCGTTCAACCAGATCGGGATCTGCAGGGAACAGCGTTGCGTCTGGGTAGTCAGCCAAGTGGACCGATTCTTCGCCCGTGAGGCCACGGAAAATTTCTTCTGCCACGAACGGCATGAGTGGGGACGCAGCACGGATGAACGCTTCAAAACACGTGTAGAACACGTCGAAGCTTTCGTGCATGGCCACGGTGCCGTCCCAGAAACGACGGCGCGACCTGCGCACATACCAGTTGGTCAGAATATCCAAGTACTCACGGATCAGCTGGCACCCATTCCACAAGTCATACGCGTCCATGGCCGTCTGGAAGTCCACCAGGAAGTCGTGAGTCTTAGCAAGGAGGTAGCGGTCCAGAACCTGGCTCGACTCATACCGTTTCTTGGCGCTGTAGCCGCGGGTGTCTTCGCCTTCTGCTGATTCAGCCGTGTTGGAGTACGTGGCAAAGAAGTACCACGCGTTCCACGCTGGCAGGATCACCTGTCGAACCCCGTCACGGATTCCCTGTTCCGTGACGATGAGGTTTCCACCGCGCAAGATGGGGCTGGACATGAGGAACCAGCGCATCGCGTCAGAGCCGTCACGTTCAAACACTTCGTTGACGTCCGGGTAGTTGCGCAGGCTCTTCGACATCTTCTGCCCGTCCGAGCCCAGGACGATTCCGTGGCAGATCACGTCCATGAACGCTGGCTTGTCGAACAGTGCGGACGCCAGAATGTGCAGGGTGTAGAACCACCCGCGTGTCTGCCCGATGTACTCAACGATGAAGTCGGCCGGGTAGTGGTGTTCGAACCAGTCTTTGTTGTCGAACGGGTAGTGGACCTGCCCGTATGGCATGGAACCGGAGTCGAACCACACGTCCAAGATGTCTTCGACGCGACGCATGGTGGACTTCCCAGAGGGGTCGTCCGGATTAGGGCGGGTCAGTTCATCGACGTACGGGCGGTGCAGGTTTGGTTTGCCGTCGGGCCCGGTTGGCAGTCGACCAAAGTCACGTTCGATCTCTTCAAACGAACCGTAGACGTCCAGACGTGGGTATTCCGGGTTGTCTGACTTCCACACGGGAACGGGGCTTCCCCAGAAACGGTTACGGGTAATCGACCAGTCGCGTGCGTTTTCGAGCCATTTTCCGAACTGGCCGTGCTTGACGTTGTCCGGCACCCACGTGATCTTTTCGTTGTTGGCCAGCATCTTGTCTTTGATCCTGGTGACCTCGACGAACCACGAACTCACTCCCTTGTAGATGAGTGGGTTTTTACAGCGCCAGCAGTGAGGGTAGGAGTGGTTGTAGGTTTCGTGACGTACCAGCACGGTGCCGTCCCACACAGATCCTGTTTCGCCGTCCTGTTTGGTGGCGTTCTTGAGTTGTCGGATCAGTGGCGCGTTAGCTTCGAACACCTGCAGGCCTTCGAATTCCTTCACTGGCGCGGTGAACTGGCCACTCGCGCTCACGGGCATGACGGCTTCGATTCCGGCAGCCTGGGTGACAACGTAGTCGTCTTCACCGAATGCTCCCGCGGTGTGAACAAGTCCGGTACCGTCCGAGGTGGTAACGAAGTCCCCTTCGAGGATCCGGAAGGCGTTTTCGTGGCCTTCGTAGTAGGTGAACGGCGGGTTGTAGGTGTGGCCTAAAAGGTCGGAGCCTTTGAGCGTTTCAACAACTGTGGGGTCCTCCCCCAGTTCCTTTGCGTACGCTGCCAGCCGTGCCTGAGCGATCACGTACCTTTCAGCGGTACCGGTTGGCACCTCGGACTCCACAACCACGTAGTCGATGTCCGAGCCAACCACGATCGCAAGGTTAGAAGGAAGGGTCCACGGCGTGGTGGTCCAGATCAGGAACTTAGCGCCGTGCAGGCGTTCGAGCGGGCCACCCGAGCACGTCAAACCAACGGTGACCGACGGGTCTTGACGGTCCTTGTAGACCTCTTCGTCCATGCGGAGTTCGTGGTTCGACAGCGGTGTCTCATCCGACCAGCAGTAGGGCAAAACACGGAATCCTTCGTAGATGAGGCCCTTGTCGTAAAGGGTCTTAAACACCCACAGCACCGATTCCATAAATTCCGGGTTGAGTGTCTTGTAGTCGTTTTCGAAGTCGACCCAGCGACCCATGCGGTTGACGTACTCTTCCCACTCGTTGGTGTACTTGAGTACGGAAGCACGCGCGGCGTCGTTGAACTTTTCGACGCCCATGTCCAGGATTTCGTCTTTGGTTCTCAGGCCCAGCTGGCGCATGGCTTCGAGTTCGGCAGGAAGGCCGTGCGTGTCCCAGCCAAAGCGTCTTTCGACTTTCTTCCCGCGCATGGTCTGGTAGCGGGGAACAACGTCTTTGACGTAGCTGGTCAGCAGGTGGCCGTAGTGTGGCAGACCGTTCGCAAACGGAGGACCGTCGTAGAAAACGAACTCGTTTTCACCGTCGACGCCAGCGTCACGTTGTTCGACGGACTTGCGGAATGTGTTGTTTTCGTTCCAGTAAGCAAGAATGTCTTTTTCTAGTTCTGGAAATGTGGGGCTGGGTGTGAGCCCGCCAGTAAACGTCGTCGCCTGGGGGTACACCCGTTGGGTGTGAGCTTCTGAGCCGGTTGTTTCGGTCATGAGCGTCCTTTAACTTTCAGGGGCCGAGTGTTTCGCACTTGACCCGATTTACGGTGTCATCCGTGCGAGGACGAAGGCCACTTGGCCACCGCGGTACCACCCCGCTTATCTGTTCTTCCCGAGGTGGCAAGGACAGATCGCTCATATGGCTGTTACGGGCCTACCCGTCCGGTTCTACTGGGCGAATGCTCTGCTGCCAATGCACGCATGCTTTTGTGCAACCGCTTTTCTTCCGGATGCTCCCCGGTGATGGCCGGATCGTAGCGGTATTAGCTTACCGCATAGAAGCCCGTGTATACGTGTGTAGTGTGGGACGTACATGGAGGAGGACGAATGACTGAACAGAAACTACGCGCAGTTGTCACTGGTGCCAGCTCTGGAATAGGCGCGGCAACCGTTCGCCAGCTCCGAGCTCTTGACTGGGATGTTGTTGCGGTTGCTCGGCGTGAAGACAAACTCAAAGCGCTTGCAGAAGAAACCGGTGCCAGCTACATCGTGGCCGACATGACCAGTGACGAAGAAGTCACCCGGATGGCTGAAGAAGTGCTCGCCCACGGACCTGTCCACTCGCTCGTGGCCAACGCTGGATTCGCCCTGGGCACCGATGAAGTCAAAGACGCCAACGTCGACGACTGGAAGAAGATGTTTGACATCAACGTGCTGGGTGTTGTGCGCGCAGTGAAGGCGCTCCTGCCTGCCCTGGTCGACTCGGGCCGAGGTGACATTTGCATCATGAGCTCCACGGCCGGGCACATTGCCTATGAAGGCGGAGGTGGGTACGTCGCTGCCAAGCACGGAACCACCTCGGTCGCAGAAACCCTGCGATTGGAACTTGCCGGACAGCCGGTCCGCGTCATGGAAATTGCCCCGGGCATGGTCGCGACCGACGAGTTTTCTCTCAAACGGTTGGGCTCCCAGGAGGCTGCGGACAAGGTGTACGAAGGGGTTGAGCGCCCGCTGACGGCCGAAGACGTTGCCGACGCTGTCGTGTACACGCTGACGCGTCCGCACCACTTCAACGTCGACCTCATGGTCATTCGCCCTATCGCGCAGGCGGCACAGCATAAGGTGGCGCGCAACTCCGGACTGTAAAGGTCTTTGGCCTTTGCCCAACCCAGGTGAAAAGATATTGCTATGAATAACGGCCCAAGCACACACGACTCGGTGCACCTTCCAGACAAACCAGCCCTCGAAGGGCTTTCCGAAAAATGGGATGCAAAGTGGGGTGAGGAACAGGTCTACGCGTTCGACCGCGACACCACACGTGAAGAGGTCTACGCGATCGACACTCCCCCACCAACCGCGTCTGGTTCGTTGCACGTGGGCCACGTCTTTAGTTACACGCACACCGACGTCATGGCACGCTACATGCGCATGACCGGCAAGAACGTTTTCTACCCCATGGGATGGGACGACAACGGCCTGCCAACCGAACGTCGCGTACAGAACTACTACGGCGTCAAGTGCGAACCTTCGCTGGCCTACGACCCGGACTTCACGCCACCGGAGAAACCTGCGAAGAACCCGCGCGACTTTGTGGCCGTTTCTCGCCTGAACTTCATTGAGCTGTGCGAAAAGCTGTCTGCTGAAGACGAAAAGGTTTTCGAGCAGTTGTTCCGCTCAGTTGGGCTGTCCGTCGACTGGAACTATTCGTACCGCACGATCGACGACAAGTCCCGCGCTGTCTCCCAGCGTGCGTTCTTGCACGATTTGAAGGCGGGGCAGGCGTACTCACAGGACGCACCCACCATGTGGGATGTGACGTTTGGGACCGCGGTTGCGCAAGCCGAACTCGAGGATCGGGAAAAGGAAGGCGCGTACCACAAGGTCAAGTTCTTCCCCACTGGATCCGATGGCCTGGCCGACACAGCACGTGAGCCGGTTGTCATTCTGACTTCGCGCCCAGAGCTCATTCCTGCCGTTGTGGCGCTTGTGGCCCACCCTGACGATGAGCGTTACCAGGGTCTTTTTGGTTCGACGGTTGTGTCGCCGCTGTTCGGTGTTGAGGTTGAGGTCAAGGCGCACGAGCTCGCTAAGTCCGACAAGGGTACGGGTATTGCCATGGTGTGTACGTTTGGTGACCTCACCGACGTCACGTGGTGGCGTGAGTTGGACCTCCCAACGCGTGCCGTGGTGACCCGTGACGGGCGCCTGAGCCGCGAGGTTCCGGAATGGATTGCGAGTTCTGCAAAGGCTGACGCCGCCGAGGTGTACGGCAAGCTGGCCGGAAAGACCACCTTCACGGCTCGTAAGGAGATCGCTGAGCTGCTGGAAGAGTCCGGTGACCTCACCGGCCCCATTGAGCAGATCACCCACCCCGTGCCGTTTTATGAAAAGGGTGACAAGCCTCTTGAGGTGGTCACTTCGCGTCAGTGGTACATCCGCAACGGTGGGCGAAGCGCGGAACTCCGTGACGCTCTGATTGCGCGGGGTCGCGAAATCGACTGGCACCCAGCGTTTATGCGTTCTCGTTATGAAAACTGGGTTGAGGGCTTGAGTGGTGACTGGCTGGTGTCACGTCAGCGCTACTTCGGTGTTCCGATTCCGCTGTGGTACCGCCTCGATGAGCAGGGCCAGCCGGATTACGACGACCCGATCGTTCCAAGCGATGACCAGTTGCCAGTGGACCCACAGGCCCACACACCTGAGGGCTTCACGGATGAGCAGCGCGACCAGCCAGGTGGCTTCACGGGCGACCCAGATGTGCTGGACACATGGGCAACGTCGAGCCTGACACCACAGCTGATTGGTGGATGGTCCACGGACGACGACCTGTTCAGCAAGGTCTTCCCGTTCGACCTGCGCCCTCAGGGTCACGACATTATTCGTACGTGGCTGTTCTCAACAGTGGTTCGCGCCAACTCGATTAACGGTTCGATCCCGTGGACGAACACTGCACTGTCCGGGTGGATCTTAGACCCGGATCGCAAGAAGATGTCAAAGTCCAAGGGCAACGTGGTTGTACCCAGCGACATCATCGCGGAAACCAAGCCTGGGTTTGGGCCCGACGCGGTTCGTTACTGGGCAGCAAGCGCGCGTTTGGGCGGTGACACGGCGTATGACGTGTCGCAGATGCAGATCGGTCGCCGTTTGGCGATGAAGCTGCTGAACGCGTCGAAGTTTGCCTTGGCGCAGGGTGTTCACGCAGGTCACGTCCAAGACTTTGACCACGTGACTCACCCGCTTGACCAGGCGTTGCTGACCAAGTTGCGTGCCACGATCGAACAGGCGGGTGCGCACTTCGCCGAGTACGACTACGCTCACGCGCTACGCGTCACCGAGTCGTTCTTCTGGGAGTTCACCGACGACTACGTGGAGCTTGTTAAGGACCGGTCATATGGTGCGCAGGGCGAACAGGCTCAGCTGTCGGCCCACGTGACTCTGGCGACCGCGCTTGACGCGCTGTTGCGTCTCTTTGCTCCGTTCATGCCGTTCGTTACTGAAGAAGTGTGGTCGTGGTGGCATGACGGATCTATCCACCGAACCACATGGCCAGGTGCCACCGAAATCACAGTCGGTGACACCTCGGGCGTGGACCTGGAAACCATCGCAACGATCCTGGCAGAGGTTCGCCGCGCCAAGACCGAGGCGAAGGTTTCCCAAAAGACCGAGGTCGTCTCAGCGACTCTGCGCGCAACCGCTGCCGTGGTGGCAATGGCAGAAGCCGCGCGGGGCGACTTGGAAGCTGCGGGCCGTATTCGCGAGTGGGAACTCACCGTTGACGACGCGCAGACCGAACCCACTGTCACTGACATCGAGTTCGCTGTCGAAGAAAAATAATCAACGGAGGCACTATGCGTAGTGAACTGTTTGCCGACATCCACCAGGAAAAGAACAACACCGAACGTTGGACTCTGCAGTCCAAGCGAATGTTGCGCACCTACATCACCCCCGACGCGCCTATGGTTGCGACGAAGGGAGCGATGGTTGCATACCAGGGCAATGTGACGTTCCGTCACAAGGGCTCGCGTTCGGTTGGCGAGTTCTTTAAAAAGCAGCTGACCAGCGAAGACACTCCTATGATGAGTGTTGAGGGTCACGGGGAGGTTTTCTACGCGCGGAACGCGGCGAACATCTTCCTGATGCAGCTCGAGGGTGACCAGGATGCGTTAACGGTGAACTCGTCGCGGTTGTTGGCGTTTGATGCGCACCTCAACTGGGATATCAAGCGTATTCGTGGTGGCATGGGTGCGTTGGCGTCTGGGTCGGGGCTGTTCAACATTGAGATGTCGGGGCAAGGTAGCGCCTCGGTGTGCTGTTACGGTGACCCCATGATTCTCGACTGTTCGCAGACTCCAACGTATGTGGATCCGCAGGCTGCGGTGTGCTGGTCAGCGAATCTAGCTCCTCAGATTAAGGTCGACGCTTCGGTTGGAACGTTTATTGGGCGTGAGTCTGGTGAGACGATTCAGCTGATGTTCCACGGTCCTGGTTTCGTTGTGGTACAGCCGGCAGAAACTTACTAGACCGAGGTTGTTTTCGCTTTAGGCCGTCTTTCGGGACGGCCTTTTGCGTGCCTTTTTAGGGACGAGTGTGGGTGCGACGTTGCTGTTGACGACGTCGTGTGTGATGACGACGCGTTCAATGTCGTCGCGGCTGGGAAGCTCAAACATAATGGGCTGGAGGACTTCTTCGAGGATTGAACGAAGTCCTCGCGCACCGGTTTCGCGTAGGAGGGCGAGGTCGGCGATAGCTTCGAGTGCTTCGTGTTCAAATTCGAGTTCAACACCGTCCATGTTGAACATGGCTTGGTACTGCTTGACCAGCGCGTTGCGTGGTTCTGTGAGGATCGCGATGAGTGCTTCACGGTCCAGGTTGTCCAGTGTTGCGATCACGGGAACACGGCCGATGAACTCAGGAATGAGGCCGAACTTCAGGAGGTCTTCTGGGAGCAGGTCCTCGAAGTGGTTAACGTCGTCTTCCTTGGATTGGATGAGTGCGCCGAACCCGATTCCGTGCTTGCCCTTGCGTGCCGAGATGATCTCCTCGAGGCCAGCGAATGCGCCGGCCACGATGAAGAGCACGTTGGTGGTGTCGAGCTGGATGAACTCTTGGTGTGGATGCTTGCGTCCACCTTGGGGTGGCACGGAGGCCTGGGTTCCTTCCAGGATTTTCAGGAGTGCCTGCTGGACGCCTTCGCCGGATACGTCACGGGTGATGGACGGGTTTTCCGCCTTCCGGGAGATCTTGTCGATCTCGTCAATGTAGATGATGCCGGTTTGGGCGCGTTCGATGTCGAAGTCAGCGGCTTGGAGTAGCTTGAGCAGGATGTTTTCGACGTCTTCACCTACGTATCCGGCTTCGGTGAGTGAAGTGGCGTCGGCGACTGCGAAAGGTACGTTGAGTTTCTTGGCGAGAGTCTGGGCCACGTAGGTTTTGCCGGAGCCGGTTGGGCCAACCATGAGGATGTTGGATTTAGCGATTTCAACCTCAGGTTTATCGCCAGACCGCATCGCGTTGATGCGTTTGTAGTGGTTGTACACCGCTACTGAGAGAGCGCGTTTGGCGGATTCTTGGCCTACGACGAAGTCGTTGAGGTGGTCGAAGATGTCCTGTGGCTTGGGGAGTTCGATTGCCTGGTCAGGTTCTTTACCGGCGTTGAGTTCTTCGTCGATGATTTCGTTGCACAGACCGATGCATTCGTCGCAAATGTATACGCCCGAACCCGCAATGAGCTTTCGGACCTGTTTTTGCGTCTTGTCGCAAAAACTACATTTAAGTAAATCTGCACCTGCGCGTGTCACTGTCACAACCTTTCACAGAACTCATACCCAGAGTAGTACGCCCGCTCGCTCCATGCTTGCACAAACGCGCTTAAGCTGGCGGTTTTCCTGTAACGGTGTGTCGTCTCATTAGGGTGCAAGACGGAACACCGCACACAAAAAGCGCGAGCCGAGGAACACCTCGGCCCGCGCTTCTTTGTACCCGCGCCTGCGAATGCTTACTTCACACCTTTACGGCTACTGAGCACCTGGTCCACAAGACCGTAGCTCTTTGCCTCTTCGGCGGTGAGGAACAGGTCGCGTTCGATGTCGTTCGAGACCTCGTCGGCGCTCTTGTTCGAGTGCTTAGCGAGCGTCTCCTCGAGCCAGCGCCGCATGCGCAAGACCTCGTTAGCCTGAATCTCAAGGTCTGACGCCTGCCCCTGACCTTGCCCCTGCATTGCGGGCTGGTGGATGAGCACACGCGCATTCGGCAGAGCAAGACGCTTTCCAGGCGCACCCGCCGCCAGCAATACCGCCGCAGCAGAGGCCGCCTGCCCCAAGCACACGGTCTGGATTTCTGGCTTGATGTACTGCATAGTGTCGTAGATCGCGGTGAGTGCCGTAAACGACCCACCTGGCGAGTTGATGTACAGCGTGATGTCGCGGTCAGGATCCTGGCTCTCAAGCACAAGCAACTGAGCCATCACGTCATCGGCCGAGGTGTCGTCCACCTGCACGCCCAAGAAGATCACTCGGTCTTCAAACAGTTTGGTATATGGGTCCTGGCGCTTGAAACCGTACGGCGTGCGCTCTTCGAACTGAGGCATCACGTAGCGCGACGTCGGCATGTTTCCAGCGGTTGCCCATGGGTCAATGTGTGTCATGAAAGTCTCCGATCAGTTGGATGCAGCTGCTGGAACATCGGCAGCATGGGTCACCACTTTGTCGATGAAGCCGTAGTCCAAGGCTTCATCTGCAGTGAACCAGTGGTCACGGTCATTGTCCTTGAGGATCTGCTCAACCGTCTTACCCGTCTGGTCTGCGGTGATCTGTGCCATCTGACGCTTCATGTGAAGAATCAGTTCGGCCTGGATTTTAATGTCGGTCGCAGTACCGCCGATTCCACCCAGTGGCTGGTGCATGAGAATACGAGCGTGCGGGGTCGCAAAGCGCTTGCCCTTAGCACCGGAGGACAGGAGGAACTGACCCATCGACGCGGCCATTCCCATTGCAACGGTTCCCACGTCGGGCTTGATGTACTGCATGGTGTCGTAGATCGCCATGCCGGCGGTCACGGACCCACCTGGAGAGTTGATGTACAACCAAATGTCTTTTTCAGGGTCCTCAGCTGCCAGGAGCATCATCTGCGCGCAGATAGCGTTTGCGTTGGAGTCACGCACTTCGGAACCCAGCCAGATGATCCGTTCTTTGAGCAGACGGTTGTAGATGTGGTCGTCCAGGCCCATGCCGGAGCCTGGGACATCCATTGTCCATTCGTGGTTCGTCACGTTTCACTCCTGTAATAGAGGTAATTTCTACGAACTTTAACCCGCTTGGGGCCAGTTTTAGTCCCAGTACCCCCGTTGTTCGCCATCAGCGTGAAAGAGTCCGCCGAGGTGGGATATAGAAAAGCCCGCCTCGCACCGGGTGTGCGTGGCGGGCTTTGTGGCAGTGGCGACTACTTGTCGGTCTCCTCTGCCGTTTTTTCTTCTGTGCTTTCAGCAGCTTCTGCTTCTTCAACAGCTTCTTCTGCTTCGGCTTCAGCTTCTACAACTTCTTCTTCGTCAGCGGCTGGGGTGGTGAAGGCAGTCATGTCGACCTCGTTGCCTTCGGTGTCCACAACCTTGGCTTCCGACAGAACGCTTGCGAGACCCTTGCGACGTGCAACGTCGGCCTGCAGGGCCATAACCTGTCCCTGCGATCCGAGTGCCTGCATGAAGTCCTGCGGGCTCATGCCGTACTGTTGCGATGCGGTCATGATGTACTCGATGAGTTCCTGCTGCGAAACCTCGATCGACTCAGCCTTCACAATGGCGTCGAGAATGAACTGCGTACGCATGGTGCGCTCAGTTTCTTCCGTGACTTCCTTGCGGTGCTCGTCGTCTTCCGTGCGGTTTTCGTTTTCCAAGTGACGGTTGACTTCAGCTTCAACGAGCTTGGCCGGCACAGGAACGTCGACCTTTTCGAGGAGAGCTTCCAGGACCTTGTCGCGTGCCTCAACGCCCTGTTCAAGTTCCTTGTTGCGCTTGGCAGTTTCTTTCAGGTCCTCGCGGAGCTCTTCCATGGTGTCGAACTCTGAGGCCATCTGTGCGAAGTCGTCGTCGGCCTCGGCAAGCTCACGTTCCTTAACGGACTTGAGGGTGATCTTGACGAGAGCGTCCTTACCTTCGTGTTCGCCACCTGCGAGCTGGGTTTCGAAGCTGGTTTCTTCACCTTCGGACAGGCCTTCGAGTGCTTCGTCCATGCCCTTGAGCATGGTGCCGGAGCCAACCTGGTAGGACACGTCGTTTGCGGAGTCCACTTCTTCGTCGTCGACGAGAGCAACCAGGTCCAGCGTCACGAAGTCGTCGTTTGCGGCTGGGCGGTCTACTGCGTTGAGGGTGCCGAAACGGCTACGCAGCGCATCGAGCTCTGCTTCTACGTCTTCGTCAGTGACCTCGATGGGTTCAACTTCAACGCTGATGTCGGAGTATGCAGGCAGTTCAACCTCTGGCACGCAGTCCACTTCAACGGTGAACTTCAGTTCGCCTTCGTCTTTTCCGTCCAAGCCAGGGACTTCCGATACCTCTACTTCAGGCTGGCCCAGTGGCTCTACGTTGTTTTCTTCAACTGCACGACGGAAGAATCCATCGAGGCTGTTGTTGACTGCTTCCTGCATGACAACTGGGCGGCCAACACGGTGGTCGATCAGCTTCGCAGGCACGTTACCGCGACGGAATCCGGGCACGTTGATCTGACGAGCGATCTGCTTGTAGGCCTCGTCGATGCTCGGCTTGAGTTCGGCAAACGGTACTTCAACGCTGAGCTTGACCCGTGTTGGGTCGAGTTTCTCGACGGAGCTCTTCACTTTTTACCTCTCGTTAAAACTTACGCGGGCAATACTCCCGCAGAACACAACTGACCATTCTAATGGTTTATCTACGCTTTACGCACATCGGAAACGCCTGTAGCCCTGTGGGTTCAGCAGGATTCTGCGCAAAGCAAAAGTCCCGAGGCTCTGTTCGAAACAGTGCCTCGGGACTTCACATCCGAGGGGATGACGGGAATCGAACCCGCACTATCAGTTTGGAAGACTGAGGCTCTACCATTGAGCTACATCCCCGAGCGCTCAACCAACTCTAGTACACCGCTCGCCAAAAACCAAATCCTGGCCACAAGAATACGTTTCCGCAGGTCAGAGCACTTACCTGGCACCCACCTCGGGACTTCCACCGAAGAGACTCACCCATCCGCCACACCGGAATTTGCTTTCGCCGATTTATGGGATATGATTTTCAAGTTGTCTAAACACGGGGTGTGGCGCAGCTTGGTAGCGCATTCGCTTTGGGAGCGAAGGGTCGCAGGTTCAAATCCTGTCACCCCGACAACACACAGAAAGTCCCGGAACAAGCGTTCCGGGACTTTCTTGTTTCAGCAGCCTGGTAGCTACCGGCTACCTACCAGGCCAATAACTACCCAAACAACTTCTGCGGAATGATGCCCGACTTCGCAACAGCCGTGGCCCACAACGTCGCCAAACCTTGCAAGTCAGACACATGTTCATCCGACAGCGCATCCCACGTACTTGCCACACCCATATCGGTGAGAGCTTCAACATGCGCACGTAGCTTGACACCTTCCTCCGTCAACACTGCCTTGTCATCCGCGCTGGTAAGGAAACCGGCCATCGCTAACTTCTCTGCCACCTCGGCCCATTCTTCTGACGTCCACCCACGCATCTTCCGCATGTAATGCGGAGCAAAGGACTTACCCGTGGCAGAGTCCAACACGATCGACTCCACGCTCCCTACGCCCGTGGCAACGAGGGCTGCCAGGTGAGCGTCACCTCGGAACTCACGCAACAAGGTGATATCCCACCACAACTGCACCAACTCACTGGCGTCATCACCAGCCGACTTCCGCACATTCACATGCGCCGCATACAACGGCTTCCCGCACACGTCACTTGCCTCAAGAACAGGGGCGAGCGCCCGGCGAATGTGCGGAATGGACTCCAGCAGTTCGCTACCACCTGTCCCCGCTACCAACTTTTCGACGATCTTTTCCGCGGCACGCATTCGGGCCGCGTGGATCTCCTCCGGCGCCGCCTGTTCCCAGCACGCTGGAACGTGGGCAGAAACATAACCGGGAGCAAAACTGTAAAAGGTCGCGGTCACCAGTTCAGCGCTTGCACGCCCCAACGGCGCCGCACGTTGCGCCAGGTACTGCGCGTCGCGCTCCACCCCAAGGGCATCGAGCTCAGCCACCATTTCTTGTGCGAAATATGAAGCGGAGTGCACAGTGTCGAGTCGTTTTGTCGTGGAACGAATCACCTTTGATCGTGTCATACAGATCACACTACACGCGTTCATGTGGACTCGCGGCCTGATTCGCCTCGCAACCTTGGGTATTGTCCAGTGTGTGACGAACCCACATGCGACGAACCCGCCCAGTTTCACGCGAACGGACCTGGCGAAGTACGTAACTGTTGCCCTACTGGCCGGTTCGGCTGTCATGCTTTTTGGCCTGTATGACCAGCCTCTGCGCGTCTGGGGATTCGCCGCCTTGGCAGCCTCAGTGGCGCTGTCGTGGTGCGCAAGCAAACGGTTTGCCAAGGACATCCTGCTGATAGCCCTGGGTTTGGGCATCCTGCGCACGATCTCCCTCGAGGCCGACATCTCATGGCCCAACATGTTCCTTATGGGCGCAGTCCTAGGCGCCTCAGTATTCGTTCCGTACGCATTGAGCCGGTGGGTGTACCGCGATCACGCCATCCGCTTCCCTACCCGCAAAGGTCGAAAGTGGTCGCGTTTGGAATTCGGGTGGCTGACTTTCGTAGTGATCGTGGGCTGGTTGGTCCTCCCCCGCTACTTCTTTTATTCCGGCGCGTATCTCAACTGGCCGGCCGTGGTCACCCCCAGCGAAATCTCCCGCCTGTTCATTGGGGTGAACGCCGTTGGCATTTGGGACGAGCTGTTCTTCATCTGCACGGTCTTCACCCTTTTGCACCGACACTTTTCGTTTTGGCCGGCAAACATCGTCACGTCGATTATTTTCGTGTCGTTCCTGTGGGAGTTGGGTTACCGGTCGTGGGCCCCGCTCATCACGATCCCGTTCGCCCTGGTCCAGGCCGTCATCTTCACGCGCACCAAGTCGCTTCCGTACACGGTGACCGTACACCTGCTCTTTGATGCGGTCGTGTTCCTGTCCATCGTGCATGCCCACCATCCGCAGGCGTTGCCTATTTTTTGGTATTAAAGGGCCGAGGCGGCCCCAACAGATCTGTCGGAACCACCTCGGCGGGGTGCGGGTTGGGGCGCGGGTCTTAGACGCGCCCGGTCGTTTCAAACTCACTCATGATGCCAATGCGGCGCACGTGGCGGTCGTCGTTGGAAAATGGGGTGCGGATGAACGCGTCAACGATGCTGATCGCTTCGTCTTCGCTGTGTTGACGGGCTCCTACGGAGACCAGCCATGCGTCGTTGTGTTCGCGGGCAAGGCGGGAAATCTCGGGATTCCACGATAGCGCGCAACGGGCCCCTTTCACTTTGTTGGCAGCCATCTGTTCGCCGTTTCCGGATCCACCGATGACGACTCCCAGCGAGTCCAATCCTTCTGCCCGGTCGGCCACGACACCTTGTGCAGCCGCGATGCAGAACGCTGGGTAGTCGTCGAGCGCGTCGTATTCGTGGGCACCGTGGTCCACAACTTCGTAACCGTTGTCTTCGAGGTGCTTCTTGAGCGTCTCTTTGAATTCGTATCCGGCGTGGTCAGTTCCAAGGTGGATTTTCATAAGCGTCCCTTCGTGTGTGTTAGTCGAACTGTGGGCCAACGGTGCGCGTGCGCTTGATTTCGTAGAATCCGGGGGTGCTTGCTACCAGGAGTGTGCCGTCATATAGCTTCCCTGCGTCTTCGCCCTTGGGGGCAGGCGTGACGACAGGGCCAAAGAACGCCACGTCACCCACTGCGATCACGGGTGTACCCACGTCTTCGCCTACCAGCGAAATTCCCTCGTTATGCGAGGCGCGCAGGGCGTCGTCGTACGTGTCCGTGTGTGCGGCATCCGCCAGTGACTCCGGCAGGCCTACCTCGGCAAGCGACTCCTTGATCACCTGGTCAAAGTCTTTATTACCGCCGAGGTGGATGCGAGTTCCCATGGCCGTATAGAGGTCTGCGATGACCGAGTTTCCGTGGTCCTGGGCTGCGGCGATGATGACGCGGACCGGGCCCCACGCCTTGTCCATGAGCTCGACATATTCCGGGTCGAGGTCGCGTCCTTCGTTGAGGACGGACAGGCTCATCACGTGGAACTGGACTTCAACGTCGCGCACTTTTTCGACTTCCAACGCCCATCGCGACGTCATCCATGCCCACGGGCACGTAGGGTCAAACCACAAGTGGAGGGTTTCTTTCGCCATTCTGCATCACCTTTCGCGTGTGAGAAGTTCGCGTTAAAAACTGTGTCAGTCCCCCGTGATTGAATGGGAGAACATTGATCTTCTGACGTTAGGAGCCTACGTGTCTCAACTGAACCTCACCCGCGACGATGCTCGCACGCGTGCGCAACTGATCAACGTTGACTCCTATGACATCACTCTAGTTCTTGATGGTCACGGTGACACGTTTCGGACCATCACAACTGTGAGGTTTTCTGCTCAAGACGGCACCGATTCGTTCATTGACGCAATTACGGACACCGTGACATCCGTGGTTCTCAACGGTGAAGAGCTCGACGTCTCGCAGGTTGTCTCTGAAGGGCGGATTGCGCTCCCTGGCTTGGCAAAAGACAACGTTCTCACCATCGACGCCACGTTCTTCTACATGAACACCGGCGAAGGTCTTCACCGGTTTGTCGACCCTGTTGATGAAGAAACATATCTGTACTCGCAGTTCGAGGTCCCGGACTCCCGTCGCGTCTTCCCAGTTTTTGAACAGCCCGACATGAAGGCCACGTTTGCCTTCAACGTCATCGCTCCCAAACATTGGGAAGTTTTCTCAAACTCACCCACGCCACGTCCGCACGACCTCGGCGCGTTCGCAGCCCTTGCCGAGTCGCAAAAGTCAGCCGTGTGGCAATTCGCTCCCACTCCCCCAATTTCGAGCTACATCACCGCGATTGTGGCCGGTCCCTACACCGGCGTTCGTGACTCGCTTGTGAGCAGTGACGGTGAAACTGTGCCTTTGGGAGTTTTCTGTCGTGCTTCGCTGGCGTCGCACTTGGACGCCGACAACATCATTGAAACGACCAAGGCCGGGTTCGCGTTCTTCGAAGAACACTTCCAGACGCCGTATCCGTTTGAAAAATACGACCAGATTTTCGTTCCAGAGTTCAACGCAGGCGCCATGGAAAACGCCGGGTGCGTGACGTTTGTCGAATCCTATGTCTTCCGTTCGCGTGCAACAGAAGCCACCGTTGAACGTCGCGACGTGACAATTCTCCACGAACTTGCACACATGTGGTTTGGCGACCTGGTGACCATGAAGTGGTGGGACGACCTATGGCTGAACGAATCGTTTGCTGAGTTTATGTCCACGCTGGCAACGGCCGAAGCAACCCGTTTCGGCGACGCCTGGACCACCTTCGCCACACTGGAGAAAGCCTGGGCGTACCGACAAGACCAGCTTCCCAGCACGCACCCCATCGAAGCTGATATCGCAGATCTTCACGATGTCGAAGTGAACTTTGACGGCATCACGTACGCGAAGGGCGCCTCGGTTCTCAAACAGTTGGTTGCGTACGTGGGTCGCGAGAACTTCTTCACTGGTTTGAAAGCCTACTTCGACACCCATGCGTGGAAGAACACTGAACTGCGTGATCTTTTGGTTGAGCTTGAAAAAGCGTCGGGGCGTGACCTCGACGAATGGGTGCGTGTGTGGTTACAAGAGTCAGGTGTCAACCTCCTCACACCCGAACTGAAGGTTTCCGACGGGGTTCTCACTGAGCTTCTGATTCACCAAGAACCGTGGGTGATTGAAGGGCAGCCAACACCGTCCTTGCGCCCCCACCGGTTGGCGGTAGGTTTGTACTCCTTACAGGGTGACAAACTTGTGGGTACAGAGCTCATTCACCTCGACGTCAACCAGGCAGTGACATCTGTTCCACTGCCACCTGACACTCCCAAGCCTGACCTCGTCTTGGTCAATGACACTGACCTCACGTACACAAAGATTCGTTTCGACGACGCAAGCCTGGAAACTGCGCTTGCACACTTGTCAGGCATTGATGACTCACTGGCCCAGCTCTTGGTTCTTTCGACCGTGTGGGACATGGTGCGCGATGCTGAGCTTCCGCTCGAGAGGTACATCGAACTGCTCGAGGCCAATATTGACGCAGTGACCCATTCGACCGGGTTGACCGTTCAAATCCGTCAGCTTAAAACCGCAGTTGAGAGCTTTACGTCACCGCAGAACCGCGCTGAGCTTTCTGCTCGCGTTGCCGACTTCTTGTGGGAAGCCACGCTCAGGTCCCCGGAAAACAGCGACCAGCAGTTCCAACTGTTTAAGGCTTTTGTCACGCATGCAATTACCCCGGAACAACTTGATCGTCTCGAGGGTATCCACACCGGTGATCTTGATGCTCCTGACGGAATCACGATCGACAAGGACCTGGCATGGGGCATCGTGTCGTACTTGGCCCTCCACGATCGAATCAGCGATCAAGACATTGACGCGCTCATGAACGAGGACAACACCGCCTCCGGTATTCGGTTCGCTCACGTAGCACGTAGCGCACGCTGTACCACCAACAGCAAGAAGCGCGCTTACGACCTGGCCACCGGTGACACGTCGCTCCCGAACGCCGTCATCACTGCTGTGACAAGTGGTTTCTCCATGGGTATTGAACAGTCTGACGGAACACTCATTGACAGCGGTGACGAAAACAGCTTCGCCGACCTCTTCTATGCACACGTCGAAGACTGGTGGGATACCCGCACACTTGAAATCGCCCAGACGCTCACGCTCCGTCTGCACCCGCCAGCATCACGCGAGACTGCCTCACGCACTCGCGAATGGCTGGAAACACACCCCGACGCGCACAAGGGAGCTCGGCGTATCATGCGCGAACTTCTCGACGTCACCGAGCGCTCTCTGAGAGTTCGTGAAACCTCTCAGTCGCACTCGAGGGACGCCTGATTGAAAGTCCAGGTTCAGTGTCTATGGTTGAACAACGTATGAGTTACTTACTTGCTGCTTCAACACCCCAGCCCACTCCCATTTCCGACACGGTGAATCGTGCTGCCGAAGGTGTCGACAAGTGGTGGACTTTCTTGATCGGAGCGCCACTCCGCATCGCCATCCTGGTGGTACTTGCCATCGTTGTGACGTTCGTGGTGCGCTTTGTCATTCGAAAGTTTGCGCGCAAGATCGCAGAAGGAACCACGGCTGTTTCTTCGCGTCGCTTTGGTGGTGACGCTCGCGACCGTGTCATCAAGACCGACCCGGCTTCGATAGAACGCCGCGGACAACGTGCTCGAACAGTCGGCTCGCTACTATCCTCGATCGCTGCCATCATCATCTTCGTGATTATGGCACTTATGATCATGCAGGAACTGGGCTACAACCCAGCTCCTATCCTGGCATCAGCAGGTGTCGCTGGTGTCGCAATCGGGTTTGGCGCACAGTCATTGGTCCGCGATTACCTTTCCGGTTTCTTTATCGTTGCCGAGGATCAGTACGGGATTGGCGACACCGTGGACCTGGGTGAGGCCGTGGGAGTCGTCAAAGACGTAGGTCTACGCTCCACTAAAGTCCGTGGGATCGACGGGACACTCTGGCACGTTCCTAACGGCGAGATTCTGCGCGTTGGTAACCAATCGCAAGGATGGGCACGGGCAGTTATGGACCTTCCAGTCCCCTACGATGCCGATCAAAAAGTCGTCGACGTAGCTATCCATGCAGCAGTCGAATCGATGCGCAACAGACCTGACCTAGCGCCTTCCATTCTGGAAGATCCAGAGATCTGGGGTGTTCAAGAGATCAGCGGAAACGCCGTCACGATCCGTACCGTCATCAAAACCAAGCCCAATGAACAGTGGGGTGTAGCGCGCGCGTTCCGAGCGGAGATCCAGCGCGAACTGCGCAAACGTGGAATCACCATCGCCATTCCAGCGCAGTCGCTCATCGGCACCGTGCCCGGGCCACAGACACACACAGCCACAACCACCTCGGACAGCACCGAAAACAAGGACAGTGACTCATGACCACACCGCAACGCCCGGACAGCGTGTTCGCCGCCGTGGGTGGCCACGCCACGTTCACCACGCTTGTCGACGCGTTTTACGCATCAGTCGCTGAGGACGAATTCCTCATCAGCATGTACCCCGAAGGGCATGAGCTCGACGGCGCAAAGCACCGGCTTCAGACGTTCCTCGAGCAGTACTTCGGCGGCCCCACCACGTATCAGGAAGAGCGCGGTCACCCACGTTTACGCATGCGCCACAACCCGTACCCGGTTGATTCAAAAGCCAGAGACCACTGGCTCCACCACATGCGCAAAGCACTGGACACGGTCAAACTTCCGCCTATGTACGACCAGCTCATGTGGGACTACTTTGAACGCGCCGCCGCAGCCATGATCAATACGCCAGACCCGCTAGACGGTCGCACCCGTTTGGACATCAGGGCTGGCTCGTCGACCCCACAGGACTATCCGGCCCCGCCTCTACAGGGCCAGCCGGACCCCACTACACACGAGTAAGCACGTGGCCGTGAGGCGCGGACAGACGTAGCCACTGAGGTGCTGCGAAAACCTTCACCGGGCGTGAAACCCGCAGAAATCCACACGCGTCCATCGCAAACGCCAACCCTGCCGGTACAGGCGACTTCACCGCGTCACTGATACCTTCGATCGGTCGCTTCCACACGGCGGTGCGCAGTGCGCTCACGGCGTGAGCGCCCGCACCTTCGGGAACACCCTCGGTAATTTCCTTAACCCCAGCATCGGCAACGTCGCGCAGGGACTCAGCGTCGACCTCGGCAACGGGAGCCCAACCCGTACGCGGTGGCGCGATACCCGTCCACGACTTTTGCACTCGTTGCGGAGGCACCCGCAACTCCAAAGAGTCAGTCTTCGATGAACGCACCAACCTGTCGACAACAGCGCTAGCTGGCACGACCTCGTCGATATTGCCATCCGCGCAGGACACAATCGGAATCATACGCATGGCCAAGGCCAGAGGCATGTCATCGCCCAGGCCCACCGGAAACAGAGGCGCAGTGGAAATAACCGCGACCGTACCGTGAACCGTAATGCGCACTGCCGCGTCTTCGTCGATACGCAAAACCCTCGACAAGTACTGGTTGAGGTCAGCAAGAACCTCGGAACTTGGCAACTCGATGCTCATTTATTTCCGCCTTCGCATAGGTGGTCCAGGATTCACGACCGAGCGCAGGGCCTGCGCGTGCTCCTCTTGCAAACGCTGAGCACGCCCGCTCTCACGGTCGACAAAAACAACATCCGTTTCGGCGACGGTGTACGCCGTCGACCCATCCGGTTCTGCAATCACATATCCAACAGTCATGACAACGGGGGCCACTTTGCTGATCACCGTGTCAATCGCCACCGGGCCTTCGCGATACGGAATAGGCGCACGGTACTCAATCGCGTGGGAAGCCACCAAAATGTCGTGGGTGTGCGCAACCTCAGCAAACACCGGGGGGATCTCGAGCCCCACACACGATGGCACTGTTCCGTGCGGGCCAGGCACAACAGGGGCATCCCTATCAGCCGTCGGGGAACCAAATGCGCGAACTCGCGCTTCTTCCAGAAGGCGCATTTGCGTGACGTTGTTGATGTGCCCATATGCATCCATGTCACCCCAGCGCAACTCAAGAAGAACACGGGTAAACTCGCCCGTCAGCAGTGGGTTTACTAATTGGAATGCCATAGCACTATCTTGCCACTTGTGTTATGCGAACCACAGCATAAACATTGTTGGACTGCGCACAGTTAGTGTTCGATTCCGCACAGTAACACGAACAATCGCGGCGCCTGTTTCCTGTACAGACCGCTGTGACACTAGGATTCACAGCATGGAGGTTCAAATGGAAGAAAACGTGAGTGAACTTATGCAGGTGCTCAGCCTCGAAACGGTCGACGGACCGGCACCTGGCGGTGAAACTCACTGTTTCAAAGCGTGGAATCAGAAGAAGCCAGGCGGTCGGCTGTTCGGTGGTCAGGTTCTTGCACAGTGCGTAGCGGCGACGTCCCAAACCATGAGTGAAGACCGGTTCATCCATTCGATTCACGGCTACTTTTTGCGCGCCGGACGCGATGATACGGACTTGTTCCTGGGCGTCGAGAACTTGCGCGACGGAGGATCATTTTCGACTCGTCGCGTGCAGGCCTATCAGAACGGGGTGCCCATTTTCTCGGCGATTGCGTCATTCCAAACCGAACAGGACGGCCTTGAACACTCAAACGCGTTCCCTGATGACATTCCCGGTCCTGAAGAACTGCAGGATCTGAACGAAATTCTGGGCGAAACCAACAACGCGTTGATCAAGAACTGGATTGCGCGCCGGCCGTTCGACATTCGCCCGGTGGATCCGGAGCTTTACACTGGGTTCTCCGGAGCAAAAACCTCGCACACCCGCTATTGGCTACGGGCTATTGCTCCTCTGAGCACCGACCGCGTTATCAATGCCGCGACCGCCGCGTACGCCAGTGACTACAGCCTGCTGGAATCGATTCTGCGGCGCCACGGGCTCAGCTGGTCGGACCCGCGTTTACGCATGGCAAGCCTCGACCACGCCATGTGGTGGCACCGCCCCATCAACCTCAACGAATGGCACCTCATTGACTACCGGTCCCCCGCAGCAGAAGGTGGCCGAGGTCTGGGTATGGGAAGCATCTTCACCCACAGTGGGGATCTGGTTGCCTCCGTTGCCCAGCAGGGCATGGTGCGTGTAAAAGAAAGTCAGTAAATACATGTGTGGCCCTGCTAAAAGCAGGGCCACACGTTTGTGATTAGTCGCGAGTGAGGCGACGGTGCGTCACGCGGTGTGGGCGCGCGGCTTCCTCACCCAATCGGTCAACCTTGTTCTTTTCGTACGCTTCGAAGTTACCTTCGAACCAGTACCAGTTGGCTGGGTTCTCTTCTGTGCCTTCCCACGCGAGAATGTGGGTGGCTACACGGTCGAGGAACCAGCGGTCGTGGGAGACGACCACAGCACAACCGGGGAACTGAAGAAGAGCGTTTTCCAGTGAGCTCAAGGTTTCGACGTCGAGGTCGTTCGTGGGCTCGTCAAGAAGCAACAAGTTTCCGCCCTGTTTGAGGGTAAGCGCCAGGTTCAGGCGGTTGCGTTCACCACCGGACAGAACTCCGGCTTTCTTCTGCTGGTCTGGACCCTTGAAACCGAATGCTGACACGTATGCACGCGACGGCATTTCGACCGCACCCACCTGGATGTAGTCCAGACCATCCGAGACAACTTCCCACAGGGTCTTTTCTGGGTCGATTCCGCCACGGGACTGGTCAACGTAGGAAATCTTTACAGTGTCGCCGACCTTCAGGTTTCCGCCATCGAGTGGCTCAAGTCCCACGATGGTCTTAAACAGCGTGGTCTTACCAACACCGTTTGGACCAATCACACCGACGATTCCGTTGCGTGGCAACGAGAAAGACAACCCATCGATGAGGGTACGGTCGTCGAATCCCTTGTGAAGGTCTTCAGCTTCGATAACGACGTTACCCAAGCGTGGCCCTGGTGGGATCTGGATTTCTTCGAAGTCGAGCTTGCGCATCTTCTCGGCTTCGGCCGCCATTTCTTCATACCGAGCCAAACGCGCTTTGGACTTAGTTTGGCGAGCCTTAGCGTTCGAACGCACCCATTCGAGTTCTTCTGACAGACGCTTCTGGAGCTTCGCGTCTTTCTTACCCTGCACCTGGAGGCGCTCTTTCTTCTTCTCCAAGTACGTCGAGTAGTTACCTTCATATGGGTACAGGTGACCGCGGTCAACTTCAGCGATCCATTCGGCCACGTGGTCAAGGAAGTACCTATCGTGGGTGATGGCAATGACGGCGCCTGGGTAGGTGCTCAAGTGCTGCTCAAGCCACAGGACCGATTCTGCGTCGAGGTGGTTAGTAGGCTCGTCGAGGAGCAACAAGTCAGGCTTTTCCAAGAGCAATTTACACAGAGCGACACGACGACGTTCACCACCGGAGAGCACACGAACATCGGCGTCTCCCGGAGGGCAACGCAAAGCGTCCATCGCCTGGTCGAGCTGCGAGTCCAGGTCCCACGCGTCAGCCGCGTCGATTTCTTCTTGCAGCTTGCCCATCTCTTCCATCAGAGCGTCGAAGTCGGCGTCCGGATTCGACATCTCGTCAGAGATTTCGTTGTAGCGGTCCAGCTTCTGCTTGATGCTTCCGACGCCCTCTTCGACGTTCTCACGAACCGTCTTTTCCTCATTGAGCGGCGGTTCCTGCAGAAGAATACCCACCGTGTACCCGGGGCTTAAGCGAGCTTCACCGTTCGAAGGCTGGTCCAGGCCAGCCATGATCTTCAGAATTGTCGATTTACCCGCACCGTTGGGGCCGACCATACCGATCTTTGCCCCTGGGTAGAACGACATTGATACGTCGTCGAGAATAACCTTGTCACCGTGCGCTTTACGCGCCTTATGCATGGTGTAAATGAACTCTGCCATAGTGCTTCAAGGCTACCGTGGGAACTTCGTGAAAAGCTAGTTACCCAATCGAGTTTGCCGATCCACTATCAGAGCCTTCATCTGTCCCAGATTCGCTTCTATCGTTCGACTCTGAGTCAGCCTGTTTTTTCTTCTTCTTTTTCTTAGGCTTAGGAGTCTCTTGCTCTTCTGATGTGTCCTGACCTGAGTCTTCCGACGTGTCTTCGTTTGAACCCTCTGACGATTCACCGTCTTTGCGTTCGTGCATGTCGTCACCGGGCAGGTGGCCTACTCCGTTGTCTTTATCCGCGTCGGCCCGTTCTTCGCCCTTAGGTGGTTCTACCCCTTCGGGGCGGTCTACATTTCCGTAGAGACACGACTTGTTCGACTCGTTTGGCTCCACAAGGCTACCCGAGACCGAGCCTTGCCGCACTTCACCAATAACGCACCCTTCTTTGACCTTGATGCCAAACATTTTCGAAGGAACGTCGTGGTCTAGTGGCGACCGGTCAATAGTAGCTTCGAGATCCTCGGGCTTATAACCCGTTTCGAGCATGTGCTCAAAGAACTGTTTACTGGTCGGAACCCCGTCGATCTCGGTCAGTGGCTGAACGTCCTTAAGGACCTTTGTGACAACCGCTTCTTTTTCCTTGGTTTGCTTTTTGGGTGGCCCTGGAGTGGACTCTTTCATGAACAAGCCACATCCGGACAGTGCGGTCACGGTCACCACGCCCACGCACGCGGCCACAAAGCGCTGTCGCACGCGGAAACCTGAAGAAGCTGATTCTTGTTTCACAACACATAAGAATAGCCGGTCGCCGATGCTTCTTCAGGTTTCCACCGTGCGTGGCTTTTAGAAAGGAGGGTCGTTGTTCTCTCCGCTGTTCGCAGGCGTTACACCCACAGATCCACCTTCATCGGCTCCGGCACCCACAAGTGCCGGTTCCTTTCGTGTGATTTCTTCCCACCCGGAAGTCTCGTCCTCAGAGTCGCTTTGAACGACCTTCTTGGGTCGCAAGGACCGCGCTCCGTGGAACTGAAGGTTGTGTCCAACAGCATCAGCAAGGATCTGCATGGTTGACCCTTGTTGTCCATCATCGGTGGTCCATGTTCGTTCTCGTAGCCGTCCAATCACAATGACCGAGTCGCCACAGTTCACACTGGCGCGCACGTTTGACGCAAGCGCGCTGTAACACATCACTTCATACCAGTTAGTATCGACGTTCCTGTATTCGCGACTCTCACGGTCATACCTGTCATAGTTCACCGCCACGCGAAAACTTGTCCATGGATTGTTTTCCTGGGTTGTTCCGCTTCGGATTTCCGATCCGATTGTTCCCACAAAATAGTTGAGTTGCTTCATTGCTGTCCTTTCGTAGGTGAATCACCACCGTGACTGAGAAAGGAAGCGCAATAAAGAGCTATAGCGAAGTCTGTGGAAAACGAGTTACTATCCACAGCGCTCAAGCAACGCTGTCGCCAACTGTTTCCACAGTGTTCCGACATTAAGTCAGTGCGTCGTAAACCTCTTTGTGCTCACGCAAAACGGAGCTAATCGGTTCCAGATACGAGCCTTCGGCAGCCTTACGAACTGCGGAAATAAGGTCGGCACGAACTTTGTCCGATTGCGCACTGGCCCCCTTGCGACGAGCCCCTGCGGCTGAACTCGAGGTAATAGCTGAGCCAATGATCCCCACAAGCAACAACCCGCCAGGAATTATCCACATCAGAATGCCACCTGGATCAAGTGACATCGCAAGCAAAACCGCGTTCACAATCAGCCACGCGAGCCCCACAACGGTCAGAACAAAGAACAGCGTCTGGAAGAACTTAGCAACCTTCCACCATCCTGGGCTCACCACTTCGATGCCTACGCTTGTCACTGCCTCGTCCAAGGTGTGCGTGAGTTCGGAGGTACTCTGCTTTTCTGCCCGACCAATCGCCTGTCGCCACGAATGAGGCAAGCTGGACGTCGCCTCAGCAACCACCTCGTGAGCGGCAAGGTTTACGCGCGCGTTCTGCGTGCGGGTGGTCTCAGGGCGGGCTGCACGAATCAGGTCGTCGCGGTCCCCGCCGTGCTTAGCTCCAAGCGGGTCGGCCTTGTCGCGCTGAGCCCAGGCAAGCAACGGGTAGCCCGTGGCCCGGTATGCGCGACGCATGTAATCGTCATGAACCGTCTGCGCGACCGCCTCAACACCGGCAGCATCGGTCATTGCGTCCAACAGACGTTCCGTACCGGCCAGCTGATCGGGGCTTTCGACCGGCGTTCCCAATTGCTTTTGAATGCGGTCGGCCATGTGTCGCATGTCGGTGTAGAGACGCTGCACGCTCGCCTGGTTAGATTTGATGACTTTCACCAGTTCTTGGCGCAGTTCAGGAACACCCTGACGTGTCACCGCCGACACGAGCTTGACTTCTGCGTTCTCTATTCCGTCTGCTTCGAGAAGGCTTTCCAGGTGCTCACCCGTTGCCTTCTGTTGTTCAGGATTCAAGCGGTCAACCTGGTTGAGCACCACCAGCATATTGTTTGAATACTTCGCGAGCTTCCGCAGATAGCGTGAGTGGATCGAGAAGTCCGCGTACTTTTGCGGGTCAACGACCCACACAACCATGTCCACCATGCCGACCAGGCGGTCGGCTTCGTGGCGGTGGCTCGCCGCTGTCGAGTCGTGGTCGGGAAGGTCAAGAAGAATGAGCCCTCGCAACGGCTCTTCGTCTTTCCCGTCGAGCGCGCTTTCTCTCCACGTGCGGTTGTCGATCGGAACACCGAGCCACGTGAGAAACTCTTCTCCACCGTCACCCCACACACATGCGGTGGGTTTTGACGTGGTGGGACGACGCACGCCCACCTGCGCAATTTCTAGCCCTGACACCGCGTTGAACAGCGAGGACTTCCCGGATCCAGTTGAACCTGCAAATGCAACAACCGTACGGTCCAGCCCGAGGTCTAAGCGGGCTTCCGTTTTCTTCAGCAGTTCTAGCGCATCGGTGATCGTCTGTGTATCGATTCGCCCGGATTCGAGTTCGAGTGCGCGTTTGATCCCATCACGAAGTCGGCTGATTTCTTCTGCGGCTTTCACAGCATTCCTTTCAGTCGCTCGTTGATGGTGCGGAGTTCGGCCGCCTGCTCTGGGTTGACTGCGACGTCTTCGAGCGCGGAGTCGAATGGTTTCCTAAAGCTTGTGAGCAGTTCGCCCGTTGCTTCCAAGAGCATCTGGCGGGCTTGGGACGCGAGGTCGCGTGTCACTTGGTCACCGAAAATGGTGTCCAGAAGTTTGCCTGTGACGACTGCTGTTCCACCTGCGATACCAGCTTCGGCTCCAGTAAGTCCTCCGGTTCCAGCAAATACGGCCAGCATGAGCACTGCACCTACTCCGTTGACACCAAAGGACAGGATGCGTGCGCGTGCTCGCTTCGACTGCCCTACTTCGCGCACCAAGTCGTTAACCTTGTCGGACCAGTCGGAGATCGTCCGCCTGATCGTGGTGTCCATATCGGCCGGCAGTTTCCCTAATTGAGGGTCGTTCTCCAGGAGTGTTTTGCCCGAGGTCGTCTCGTGCCACGCGTCGGTCACGCCTCCCAGCGCGGCGACTGCCTGCTCTCGTACGAGCAACGCGGCTGAGGATTCGATGGCTTGCCCCAGTGGCTCTGCGGTGTCGCGTTTTCCTGTAACAGCGGCCGTGATGCGGTCACGGATTCGCGCAACGGTCGGTTCCAGACCTCGGAAAAGTTGGCCGGTTCCCACAAAGTCTTGCCAGCGGGCCAGAACTTCACCGCGGAGCACATGCCCGGATACCAGAGCCTCTCCTAAGCGTTGGCGAGCGTGCGCAAACTCGGTGTCAACGACCTCGGCGAGCCGTTCATGCGAGTCCACCTGCGCCTGGGCGTGTTCAGCGAGCGCATCCACTTTGCCGGGCACTGCAGCCAGGGCGCCGTGGAGGGTTCGATGAACGACCGCGTTGCGTGCGCGAGGGTTGGACGACAGGTTCGAGATCCACGAGCGCAGCGGGAAGATCGCAGATTGCGGAAGGCGACCGTCTTCCAGGGTGAGTTCGGGGACGGTGAAGATCGGGGCAGTCCCCAGTCGCGCTTCCTTCAGAAGGGAGGATAGGTGGTGGCGGACTTCGCGGTTGGCATTCGGTGGCACGCGGTCGAGCACCATGGCCACGGCGGTTCCGTTGTCGACGGACTGTTTGAGCAGTTCCCATGGAACGGCGTCAGCGTAGCGGGCAGCTGTGGTGACGAATACCCACAGGTCGGCGGCTGCCAAAAGCTGGCGAGCAAGCTGCCGGTTCGAGTCCATGACCGAGTCAATGTCCGGCGAGTCCAGCACGGCCACTCCTGGGGGAATCGACGGATGGTCGACGATCCGCACTTGAGGCGCTTGTGTGTCGGTTGCTTCTTGGCTGACACGTTCCAGGCTGGGCAGGATTCGCTTGGATGTGAAGTGTTTACGGTCGGCCGGGTTGCACACCAGGACGGGCCACCGCGTGGTTGGGCGCAGCACGCTGGCGCTTGACACGTCCTCACCAATGATCGAGTTGATGAGCGTGGATTTTCCGGCCCCTGTGGAGCCTCCGAACACAATGAGCAACGGCGCTTCTGTGTCGGCCACGCGCGGCATGAGGTAGTCAGTGAGCTGGTTGTTTAGCTGGGTTTGCAGGGCTTTACCCGGAGTGGTGGTTTCGACAGTCAACGGGAACTGGACGTTGCCTACGCGCGTGACAAGTTCACCCAGCGTCTGGTGAATGGCTGGGTTAAGAGTGCGGTTACTGTCAGTCACGGTTCCACTTTGTCGATTTTCGGCAGGCTTAGCCACTCACCACGCCGGTGTTCCTGAGAAAACGCCGAGGTCGGCCCACCTATGTGGACCGACCTCGGGTGTGTGCGTGGCAGGTTCGTCTGTGACTGCAGTCGTTACGAGTTAAGTAGTTATGAGTTGATGCCTTCCAGGGCTTCGGGTGTTTCTGGCAAGATCTGGCCTCCGTCGACCACGATGTCTTGACCGGTGATGTAACGTGCGCCGTCGGATCCCAGGAACGCTACAGCTTCGCCAATATCGGTTGGGTCACCCAAGAATCCCAAAGGCACTGAGCGGGCCATCTGATCCAGGTAGGTCTGACCCAGTTCTTTCAGCCCGGGCGTGAGGACGTTACCTGGAAGAACTGCGTTGACCGTGATCTTGTGTGGTGCCAGTTCGATCGCTGCGGAGCGCACGAATCCCATTTGCGCGGCTTTTGTGGCTCCGTAGTGCGACCATCCAGGGAATCCTGTGTAGTTACCGGTGATGGAGCTGGTGACAACGACGCGCCCGCGACCAGATTCGGTGAGTGCTGGGATGGCAGCCTGCACGATGTGTACAGTTCCTTTGACATTGATGTCGAAGATCGTGTCGATGTCTTCATCGGTCATGTCAGTAATGGGGGCCTGTGGGTAGACTCCCGCATTGGATGCCAAAAGTGAGAGTCCGCCGAACTTTTCTACGACCTCGGCGACCACGGAAGAACACGCTTCCCGGTCGCGTACGTCCAGCACGTATGTGTCAAAACCAGCTTCGCGAGCTTGTGCGCATTCTTCTTCTGTCACACCGGTAACGGCAACCTGAGCACCGTGCGCTTTCAAGGTTTGTGCGATACCAAAACCAATTCCTAGAGTTCCGCCTGTCACCAGTGCGGTCCGACCTTCGAGCAGTGCCATGATTCCTCCACATGCGGGCGTGTAACGGTTCCACTCACCACCATATGTTGAAAGGCTCACATCGAGACCCAAACCGGTTAGGATATTTCTGGCGAAAGGACAGGTGTGACACCCAAACAGTCTGCAATCGAAGAAGCGCGTGAGATTCTCAAAGCCGCACGTAAAACCAGCGACCCAGAAGAGCACCGCAATCTGATTCGCGAGGCCAGGGTTTTGACCATGATGGAGCAAGCACACCAGTTAACCCGGATAGCAAATAAGCTCGAGGAGCAGTAGACTCTGCTCCGAACAATCTGCCCCCATAGCTCAATGGATAGAGCAACGGCCTTCTAATCCTAAGATTGCGCATCGCATTGCGGCCCCTCGACTGGCTGTCGTTTCTGGGGCTGTAGCAGCCTGATTAATTACACGCGTGTAGTATAACTTTTTCGTTTCAAAGGTTTGATCTCTGTTGGTTGCTTTCGCCCCTGTCGTTTTAAACTCCAACATGGCTACGCTTCCCCACAGCAATACTGCTGACACCGAGTCCCTGCTTGAAGAATGGTCGTGGACAATGCAGTCTGCGAACTTCTCCACCCGCACCATCGACGAACGCTTGCTCTTGATCAGGCGCGTCTGCGACACATGCGGACACCCGCTAAACGTTCAAACGAGAGATCTCCAGAAATTCCTGGCCACACCGTGGAAAGCGTCGACCAGGCAGACCTACCAGTTCGCTATCCGGGGGTTCTTCACATGGCTACAGTGGGCAGGCCACCGGGATGACAACCCTACCGACAAACTCCCCCGCGTACGCGTTCCACGACGGCACCCACGGCCCATCACAGACGCTGACTACGTCGTGCTCAAGCAAACACGCATGAACGCGCGCACGCTCCTTATGGTCGAGCTAGGAGCGCGCGCCGGCTTGCGAGCGCATGAGATTGCGAAGTGTCACCGTGACGATTTTGACGAGCGTAACCGGGTGTTACGTGTCAGTGGTAAGGGAGGTGTGGAACGTTTCGTTCCTGTGCATCATGACCTGGATCGTTGCTTTGGCATGAACGCGTTTCTGTTTCCTAATCATGATGAGAACAAGAGTTTCGCGGCCGGTGAAGGTCATGTGCTGGCGAATAGTGTGTCGCGGATGTTGTCTGGGGTGATGCGTCGGGCTGGTGTGAATGGGACTCCGCATTCGCTACGGCACTATTTCGCTACGAACCTTCTGCATGCCGGGGTGGATTCGCGGGTTGTACAGGAGCTACTCGGTCATGCGAGTGCACAAACGACTGCGCTTTACACTGCTGTCTCTCTGGACCAGAAGCGTCTGGCTGTCGAACTGCTATGATCGGCTTGCCCCCGTAGCTCAATGGATAGAGCGCCAGACTTCTAATCTGTAGGTTGTCGGTTCGAGTCCGACCGGGGGTGCTTTCGTGGCGCATTCTTCCCCAAACCAAGTAATGCCCCAGACCACGTGGCCTGGGGCATTACTGTCACGCTTGTTCTAGGCACAGCTCAGCTCATCGTTTGCCGGCCGGGTAAGCCTTCCCTGTGGCGCTGAGATTAGTTTTCGGTGTCGTACCCGTGCAATAGACTCCGCTAGAGCCTTCAGAGCTTCTTGATCACCTGTCTTGATATGACAGCCCTTGGTGATCTGGTCGACTGGGATCTGTTGAGACAAATCAAGCACTTCAATGCCAACTGCGACATCCATCTCGTCTAGATCAACGTTGACCTCCGGTGTTATTTCAACTGTAGTCGCAACGTCGTTATCCGACAGGTGGAGGTACGCAACCTCTGCCTCGGAGTCGATTTCTATACGATGTCCGTGTCTCATCAACGTTCCTCCTTCCAGGCAACGCTCTTAACTGTGAAGATACCAGGCCCTGCACTGTCTTTTGGACACCAAATCTTCAGTGTTCTCCCATCTTGCGCTTTTCCCTCGAACTTAAAGCTATCCTTGGGAGTCTCTGTCTTGTTGCACTTCCGAGATAGAACGTATTCGATGTCATCTTCTGTGACTCGCCTTGTCCTCATTCTACTCTTGGCGTGATTCGTGATTTTCAGGAGCATCACACGTCAGCATCTGCTGGTAATAGCATCTCAAACGCAAGACGGCGAACCTTTTCGCCGTTGAGCATCACATCAACGGTTACTAGATCAGGCTCTGACATTGGCACCACAATGTTTAAGGTGAAGAGGATTCCTTGCTTTCCGTCATACACAAATGTTTGTGGGCCCGGCGCGATGACGCCGGTCACAGTCATAGTCACATCGTTCTTAACCGACGCCACAACAATTTCAAGCTCTGGGTCTTCCTCACCAGCCACGACCCTAACTCGGCCAGCTAAAGCCACATCTGCCTGGGTTGGGAAACGCGACGTGAACATGTGTGTAAAACTTGCGCCGACTGCCGTAATCGTCCCTTCTTGGATACGAGCATAATCAGCTAGGTATGCGTAATCTAGTTCAGCCATACCTCAATACTATTCTCCAAAACACCACACGCTTCACGAGTAATCGCCCGCAACCACCAATCCTGTAGGTTGTCGGTTCGAGTCCGACCGGGGGTGCGCTTACACTATTCTCATGAACCGCATTTTTCCCCCGACCGCGTCGAGAATTGGCGCGACTCTGGTAGCGCTCGGTTTACTTGCTGGCTGTTCTGCCACCACTAACGGCGCTTCCTCTGATGATACTTTGTCTGTGCAACAGTTCGCGTCTGAGATAGCTCCGATTCGGTTAGACGTGAATGAAAGCCTTGACCGCTGGAAGGAGCGTACGTGTTCCTCTCTGGCTATCGCCGACGGCGATGTTCTGTGCCACGGCAACGCCCTCATTTTGGGCTCTGCGGTGCAAACGGCGTACATAAAGCTCAATACGATCACCAACACGTCCGCCTCTGGCTATGTAGGACAACCGCCGGCGGAGGTTTCCGACCTTTACCAAGAAACACTTAAGGTTGCAGCAAAGGCTCATGACTCCGGAAAAGCGTTTCAAGAAAGTGGTTGCGAAGAAAAGGAATGCATTGGACTAACTGTCGACTTGATTGGCGACGCTGAAGACCTTCGTGGCACTCTCGAAAAATGGGCTCCTTACCTGTCATAAGGTTGCGACTCTCTCCGATTGAGTGAAGCGTTCCGCAGCAAATTTGAGCGTGACAGCTTCTCTGACTGGTAGCTCTCAGACGTAAAAGTAGGCCCCTACCGCACGCGCGTGCGGTAGGGGCCTTTGTGCATGATGTGTCGTTATCCGCTTCTCTTCAAAAGTGCCACCGTATTCGCGAACCAACGGTGGTTTGTTAAGTGATAGGAACTGCCCCGGCTTTTAGGTGAAGCCGGGGCGTTATGTGTTACACGCGAACGTCGTACGCTTCGCCTGCATCTTCTGCAGGCTCTGGTTCGTAGCCTTCTTCATCATCGAGGCTTTCCGAGGCGAGCGCGGCGTCTAATGCGTCTTGGTCGAGCGCTTTGGACTGCTCGACCTCATTGAGTGCTGTCGTGTTCTCAATGGTCTCGGCCGAGAGCCCCGGGCCAGCCACGCCAATGGGACTTGAAGCAATAGAAGTGAGTACCGACAAGATAGTGGCGGTAGCTGTAACTGACAACATTGCCGGCCAGTCCAGCTCCAAAACACCTACCTGGTCCACACCGATGAGCGCAACAAGCGTCTGGGCAGCCGTTTTTACTGCCCGCTCCGTGGTAGCTGTCCAGAACTGTGGTGTAAGCATGCTCATGCGCCTCTCCCTTCAACAGTAAAATTCGTCGACGTGATGACTACTGGTTCTTTACCCCGGTTGGTCACCTGGAGTTGCAGGCGAAGCGAAGCCCCTTTACGAGGGGTCTGCTTCACAACGTAAGACTGTGGCGTGTAAATGTGCTTCGCAGACCTGTTCGAAGCGAAGTCCTGCTCGAAAAAATTACCAACGATACGATCCTGTGGTTTTCCCCCTTTGAGGAAATCCACGATCTTTGCAGACACTGCTAGTGTGCCTGCGCCAGCTACCCCAATTTCGACGGTCGGGCGTACCTGCTGGCCCTTCCTCAGCGATGTCATCGAGAAGTACTCGCCAACTCTGATACGGGTTGTCTGACCTGGCTTGATCGTTCGTTTGCTCGTGTTGGCGCCTGTGGCTATGACTGGCATGATGTCGCCCTCTTTCTGGTTACTTTTACGTGGACTCGTTTTTGGTGGCGTTTTGGTCGCGTGTCGTGGAGCGTCATGGAACTTCGGCCGGCCTCCGTACTGGATCAGACTGAGTGACCGTGTGCGCAGGTGCACGCCTCCCCCATCGCGCTGAGACCCTCTGTTGCTGGAAGACGTGTTGCCCTCCCACACCAGGGCACGCCCGCCCCGGTACCCTGCGAAAATTCCAGTGTGAGAAAATGTGTACCTCACTTGGTCGCCTGGCCGAAGCTTGCGCTTGTCAATGCGCCTACCGTGCTTGCGATACCACTCAAAGCACATCGCCACAGACGCAGACCTCGGGAAATCACGCCCCGCCTGCAACCCGATCTGGTCATACACCCATGACGTGAAAGCGGCACACCACGGATACGCGGACCCACTCACTGGGCGACCATAGAACCAATCGTTGAATTTCACTTTGTTCGAATAGCCACGCTCACGCACCCCATTCTGAGACCGTGCCTTTGTGACCGCTTTTCTACCTGTTGTCACCACTCCCCCTTTACACGTCCAGTCCGGACATCAAATTCTTCAAACGAGCTAACAGCTGGGTAGCCGTATAGGGTGGTGGAGGTTTCGCCCCAGCGGCCTCCCACGCCGCCAACTCCGTCACCCACCTGAGCACGTCCCCGACAACCGACTTAAACCGCCTGTTCTCCTCCATCAACTCCGCATTACGCTCATCAAGGGCGCTCAACTTTGCTTCTTGCGCATCCAACCGTGTCACCAAGTACTCCACCCGCGCCCGGTCTGACGCGGACATGTCCCTGTACATCTCCGAAGCCCTTGCTAGCGCGTCCGCACGATGCTGACGCTGGGACGTGCGTGAGGTCGTCCACCACGTCAAAAGACCAACAACTGCGGAAAGGACACCACCGGAGAAGATCTGCTCAAGACTGAATTTCTCCACTATGCGTCCTCTTTTCTGCGCTCATTTGCGCGACAATCACTGTGGACACCCAGAAAGTGCCGTAGCTGATCGCGGTGATGATTGACTGTGGCCTACCACCGGCGATGACATTCTCAGGGAGGAAGCCGATGATCGATGAGCATAAGAAAAGGAGCGTCATAAGTAGTGACGCTCCTTGCAACCCCTGGAAGCCGATAGCTCTTCGAGTCGGGAAGAAACTGCCGGTTATCACCCCCATGGTGCCACCGATAATCCAAATCACACCGGCTCCCCACGTGGTCATGACAGGCGACCAGTCGATACCAGCTTCACGTGACGCTGACGGGAAAATGATCCACGAAAGACCGATAAGAATGAACATTGTCCCTTTTATGGTCAGGTAGGTGCCTATCGGGTCTTTAATCCGTGACTTCATTAACCGACCCCACTACGTGCATGGCGACTGTGCCCCAGCTTTCTGCGACCACGTATTGAATGTCCTGGTCAGACACCCCCGTGGTGTCCACTGTCCCAACTTCATCAACTTTCACCGCATTAGCAATAGCGGGGTTGGACGCGACCAGACTCAACATCATAGGCTCCACCGTGTGCGGGTTAGCCAGTACGCGCAACGCATACGATTTAGCTTCCCCACCCTTAATCGTGTCCAACTGTGAAGCGTGCTGAATGCACGCACCCATGACACGCCACTTAAAAATGTCATCATCAAGAACTCTGGCTGTCGATATGAGCATGACCCCTACTTTCTATACTTCACTTCAATCCACATGCGCTTCCACGGCCCATACCCGTACTCAGACGTGGACGGGGAGTTATCCCCCAGACCGATACCTTTGAGCTTCCCGGTTTTGAAATCGTTCCAGTACTCGCGGGGGATAGGAATCTGCACACCACTGTTACGTCCAATACGGTTAGACGTTTTGAGGAGCTTCCACCCGTCAGGAATTTTCGTAATATCCGACGACAGCCGGTTGTGCCCGATCAGCTTCACCTGGCCGCCAGACCCGTAGTAGAAATGCTCCATGTACACGTAAGCCGTCATAGCGGTAATCGTGGCGCCGGACAGGTCACCAGTCATTGACGGGAACGTGGCGATTGACTGGACACCACCCATACCAGGCATACTGCCCTGGTAGCACTTATCCCTATTCTGGTTCCGCCAACCACCCCGCGTGTAAAAAGTCCTTCCACCGTTGGCCCAGTACTTCTTCGTGTAGTTCTTCTTCTGCGGCGGTGGCGGTGGTGGTTTAGGTTTAGGCTTAGGTGGTGCCTCAGCAACCTCGGAATCATTGTCCGCGCGTCTCACGGAAACGTTATCGACGAACGGGCCAACATCCTCAATAATCAGCTCGGAAATACCCTGCCCAGCTTCGTGAATCAAGGCTCTCTTATTCGAGACGACCGTGAGCAAGAACCTCGTATCTTCGTCACTTCCCGGCGAGTACATCCACGACCCACCGAATTGCTCCACCCCATTTTCTTTCCAGGAGGTGGAGCTGAACTTGCGCATGACCGTGGAACCAAAGGTGGGACGGTTGCCTTTCCAGTCGTATTTCACGTACATGTCAACCCATCCACCACCAACGTTTTGCACCATGATCGGGCTTACCGTGATCTTGTACATGCGGTTAGCCTTCAAATCCGCCTGCACTTCCATGAGCGCCATTTCACCGCCACCAGACTTGATCTCCCACCCGGCCTGGTTATCCTCACGCCCATGCGCAATCACGCCACGGGGCAAAGCATCAAACCAGGACGACAGCTCCACAGCTGATGTTGGGGCGAGAACTTCCTGAGACTGGCCAACAAGCGGCAAACCGTTAAACACCGGGTCAGTGTCAATGTTCAACCCACTACCAGAAATTTCACCCAGGTTACTCACCGTGGCCACTGGTGTGCCTTCATCGTCACTGATGGACAGGAGGTCACCACCGGCCTGGCCCAGCGTGATCTGATCCATACCGTCAGTGTCAGTGACGTGGAACCCGGACGTGTCCATGAGGCTCTTAGGGTGGTCGCGGGAAGTTTGGACGGTCGCCCCGGTGATGGTTTTACCGTCGATGGCGGTCGCGTCGAGGATTTTTGCGGTGACAGCCCCGGCTTTGAGTAGGTCGGTGCCGATGGTGTTGGCTTTGATTCGGGCACCGTCCATTTCACCGACGGTGATTTTGCCCGCGTCGAGAGTGCCGATCACACCACTTTCAGCTGTGATAGCGCCCGTGGCGATCTTCTCGGTGGTAATGGCGCCATCAGCAATAACTGTAGAACCGACAGACCCCTTCACCAGCACCTTGTCAGCCTGCACTGTCCCAGCTTTAATCCTGGCACCGTCCATTTCACCCACGGTGATTTTGCCAGCATCCAGGGAGCCAATCACACCGGACTCGGCGGTGATCGCGCCGGTGGAGATTTTCTCGGTGGTGATCGACCCGTCCTTGATCAGGGTCGTGTCCACGGCGGGACTGATACGCGGGTTGCGCCACCACTGATACCCAGACTTGTTATCCGCGCCGTTGGGATGGTTACCGTAGACTCTGAGCTTATACTTACCAGACTCAGGCACACTGAACTGGCTTGTTGCCGTCCGCCAGGTAGTCCCGGCACGCTCACCGCTAAAACAGTACACGCCCTTTTTCCCGTCCTGGCCCACGATCTGCCAGAACCACACGGTGCCACTCACGGACGATTTCACATCCGTGGCAGCCGTGTACGTGACCCCAGCAGACAGTTCAAAAAACGCATCAGTTTCTACAGTATTCGTGCCTTGCAGCCACACTGACGGGTCTTTAACGTTCCTGCCAAAACCAGTCCAGCCAGCATTCGACACGGCCAGGTTATCCGCACCCGGTAGCACGTTCGTGGGAGTCCCAGACAGCAACTGCCCAACCGTGAGTGTGCCCGCCTTAATCCTAGACCCGTCCAGCTCACCAACAGTGGCCTTGCCAAGGTCAAGCGACCCGATCACACCAGACTCGGCAGTAATAGCGCCAGCAGCTATTTTGTCCGTAGTAATCGCGCCAGGTTCAATCAGCGTCCCGGACACCATCGGTTTCAGTACAGGATCACCAAAAACCACCCAACCCGTGTCAGAATCCAGTTGAATATACAACTGCATCCACCCGGCACCCTCGGGCACTACCCACTCGTGCTGGATAATACGGTCGCTCACGCCAGAGTAAACCTTGGGAGTCACCCACTCGCCAAACACGTCAGTCGACAGATACGACCCGTCCGGCTTGTAATGATAAGCGCGTGTGCGCGCCGCCGGAACCACATTATCCGTGTAAGAACCGCCACGGTACAAGCGCGCACGAAACATCAACCGCATCCCCGCCTGAACGGGAAACATGGAGCCATCCAAGACACTCCCCGACGACCCTTCGGGGGCACGCAAAGCAGCGGAACTTATGCTGGTGCCACGCTTCACCATGAATGACGGCCCGTAAGAATGATCGCGATTCCACGCTTTAATCTCCCCACCGCTCAACGGTCGGTGAGGCGTCGTAATCCCATTAGCCAACATGGGAATACTCAACCAGTTATCATCCGTGGACACTTGTATCTGGTCGGCGCGGATACTGCCCGCCTGGATACGGGCAGAATCAATAAACCCAGTCGTCAGTTTGCCAGCGTCAAGGGACGCAACAACACCGCTATCAGCAGTGATAGCACCAGTAGCGATTTTGTCCGTGGTGATAGCACCATTAGCAATAATCGTGGTGCCGACTTTGCGGTACAGTTTCAGCCCGGCAAGTTTCACCACAGCATTAGTTTCAGAACCAGAAGAGTGGTTGAAATAGAAGTAATTAAAGTACACTGCTGGCACACCATCACCAACAGTCGATGTTGCAGTGACTTTCGTCCACTTAGTGGGCACAGTGTACCTCGCGACAGGGTACGTACTTGCAGACGTAGCGTCCCCAGACCAGCCACCCACATGGCTACTGTCCCCCGTGCTACGCACTTCCACATAAAACACGGAATCGGGTTTGTCGGCCTTCAGCCAACACTCGAACACGAGCACGTCACCAGGCTCCACCGGGTAATCGACAGGGCCACGGAAATTCGTGGAACCTTGCCCTTCCCGAGTAGCCATAGACCCGGCCAAACCAGGTGACGGCTTATCATCCGGGTCAAACGTTAAACTGTCCGGCCAACCAACACCACCACGGGTAAGGTCACCATCAGGGATAAGGTTACGGTCAGACCCAACAAGCACCTTATCGGCACCAACCGTACCCACCTTCAACCGGGCACCATCCAACTCACCGAAAGTACCCGTGCCAATATCCACTTTCGGGATCATCACCGGGTCAAGCGACTGCTGAACCCAGTTTTTACCGTCCCACCGCCACGTACCAACATGGGCACCATCCTTATACTGGTGCCACGTGTCACCCGTCGCACCACCAGGTGTAGACGCTGTAGGTGCGTTAGGCTCCCAACGGATACTAGTCTTACCATCCACCGACTTGCGCACACCAGCAAGATCGCTAGACAGGGCTTCCTGCGCGGACTGCACATCAGCCACCCGCTTATCAGACGCATCAACCCACGTTTTACCGTCCCACACCGACACGCGATTCTTACCCGCAGCGGAAGTATCAAACCACAGGTCACCCTTCGTGAACGTCCCCGTTGGTTTCGACGGTTGATAAAACGCCTGGTTCTTCCCATCAGCCGTGGTCTTAACCGTGGACAGGTCAGCCTTCAGCGCTTCCTGAGCATTCTCAACATCAGCGACACGCTTATCAGACGCATCAACCCACGTTTTACCATCCCACACCGACACGCGATTCTTACCCGCAGCGGAAGTATCAAACCACAGGTCAC
>ERZ1031273.43-NODE-43-length-68836-cov-13.343903_pt1 | contig 68836 bp, 47 predicted proteins | sample MGYA00516575_ERZ1031273 | MGnify/ENA primary metagenome ERZ1031273 (study PRJEB33718, sample SAMN03159816) | human skin metagenome | collected 2014-02-25 | study: EMG produced TPA metagenomics assembly of the PRJNA266117 data set (Human skin bacterial metagenome... | reverse complement strand
CAGCCTCGGTCTCGTGGGCTCGGAGATGTGTATAAGAGACAGGTTCGACCACCGCTGACAATGTGGTTCCGGCGGCTTTGGCGTATCCTCGCACCGCGTTGGGGTGGCGCCGCCAGGCGGTTTGCGGTTCGGCCAGGACGGGAATCCCCGCGTTTTCGACCGTCTCGCACAAGTCCGCGTAGGTGGCGTCGCTGAGGTTTCCGGCAATCAGCAGGGTACCACGCGGTGCCTGGTGCGGGTCCAGAGGGTCCTCGCTAACGATAGCGCTGGCGGAAGCTCGAGCGGCGAACGCTTCTATAGTTTCGGGAGGTGCCAAAGGTTCGATGAAACTGGCGTTGATATGTACCGGCCCGGGGAGGGGGAAGTGCTTTTCATCGGTGGCCGGGTGGGGCGAGGGACTGACGCCTCGACAAGACGCCACGGCGGCGGACACGGCCTGCTGCAGTTCTGCGGCGGTGACACCGGGCTGTATATCGGTGGCGAACCGCACGAAATCCCCAAAAATCCCCGGCTGCCAGGTCGTTTGATTCGCCCCGGTGCCGCGCAGCGCCGCGGGACGATCCGCGCTAAGGACCAGCAATGGCAGACCCGCATGGGCTGCCTCCATCACCGCGGGCAGGGCGTTTCCCACCGCGGTGCCGGACGTCATCACCAAAACTGCCGGATGCCCCGCGCGCGTTGACCCGAGAGCCATAAAAGCCGCATCGCGCTCATCGATGCGCACGTGCAGGTTCAGGCGGTGGCTGGCTGCCAACCGGTTTAGGGCATAGCCCAGGGGAGCATCCCGGGACCCGGGGCAATAGAACCAGTGGGAGAATCCTTGCTTCACCAATAAGCGCACCAAATCCCCAGCGTATTGCCGGTTTGAGGCGTCCTGATTGTCTCGCTGACTGGTGTTGTCCACAACTGACCCTTTCAATGCTTGGCATCTTGCTGTTTCGCGGTTTCCGTGAAACCGGGAAACCGTTGCCATGCCGGGAAACGAAAGCTGTTTTAGAAACTGCAAAATTTTCGTCTCCGGGGTCAATGTTACCTTTCAAGTACTTTCGTGCATACCGAAGGGAGGTTTATGGACAGAACCCAGTAATAAAGTTTCGATTCAGTTCAATAGTGGTGCAGCGCGGGGGTCTAGCCGTCTGGTTGCGCGGGCGTTCGCCAGTTTGGTAGCGCTGACGTTAGCCGTTGTGCAGCACTGATGCTAAACCATTTTGCAGGGCTGATGTTCAGCCATGCTGTGGCGCGAGCGTTTGGTTGTCTATAGCGCGTGTGTTTAGCCGTTTTCTTGAGGAAGTTGGATTTTTGTGGCCTGGCCGCGGTGGATCCAGTAGCCGCGGGCGGGCGGGAACATGGTGCCGTCCTGGGAGACGCTGACGCCGAAGATGGCGGTGGTGTCAGCGGCGCTCAAGCCGAGAGACAATCCCGCGGCAGGGGCTTTGACCACCGCATTCAGTTCGGATTCTGTCATCCAAGACAGCCCGTCACGGGAATTGGCAGCGCCCGAGGCAAAAACCAGGTGTCCGCGGTTGCGTGCCGCGCGGATGACGTCTGCCATGGCCGCGGCGGCGTCCGTGTTCAGCGCGAATCCGGGCAGGTCGGCAATAAAGATAGCTAAACCGGGGAATCCCGGCGGGGATTTTTGTTCCGCAACGGAAAGCAGCTGGTGATAGAAATCGCGGAAGTCGGCGAAACCGCAGGCTACCGCGTCCCAAATCTCCAGGCCAGCCAGGGTTTCCAACGCGGGTGAACTATCCTCACGGCCTTGGGCAGACAACAGCACCATCCCGGTGTCCGGGCTAGAGGAGCGCAGCGAACGAGCCAGCCAGCGCATGACCGCTAAGCTCACCGCCCGGTCGACTTCCCCGTCGCCTCGCGCGATGAGGTAAACCCCACTGGTAATGTTATTGATTTGCCGGCCTCCGGGGGCGCTCAGCCCCAATGCCATTTCTCCCTTGGGAGCAGTGGTCAGGGCGGTGGCGAACACCGGCACTGCCAACCGGCCAATCCGGTGGGCCGGGGTTTTCGCCAGCGTCCCCAAGCGCTCCAGGATGCGTGTCTGGGCTGGCTCGGAAGGGTCGTTACCGAGGACAGCTATCTGAATAGCTCGCGGGTCGTCCGCAACCAGGCCGCGGCCGGGGACGGAACCGTTTAACTCGATTCGCATTCCGAATGCGCCTCGCCAGGCTGCCGGGAGGTTCTCAACACTCTCGGCACTGATAACGAAGTGGATTCCGACGACTCTGCCTCCGGTGATGAGTTCCAGGAAACTGGCAGAACTGGCTCCCGGTAGGGATTCCAACACGGCTTCCAGACCGTCAATCGCGACGATAATTCGCTCGCCACGGTCGGTTTCACCTACCGCTACGCTATCAGCGCCGGGGGTTGCACTGGGGATGGCTCCGGGGTTCGCGCTGTGGGTTGCTCCGGCATCCCGCCCGGGTGTCGCCGAGTTCGGGGCCTTGGCACCGTTCTGTTCGCCGGACTGCTCACCGAGCTGTTCCCCGCGCAGCACTTCACGCAGTTCGGGGAAACTGCGGGTGGCGTTGCGCAGCGCAATTTCGGTGCGCCAACGCCACCGGCTGACCAGGTACTCAATGGTGTCGGCAATTGTCTCCGGCTCGTTAGCATGGGCTACCACACCCACGTTTGCCCAGTTCGACAGCACATCGAGGGTGGGGTCGGCACTGCAGACATAGAGAGTAACCGGATGACCCCCGGTGTTCAAACTATCGGCAGCGATAGCTCGCAACACTCCGGTGCGCCCGCTGCCGCTCGGTCCCGCCACGAACAGGTTGCCCTCCCGGTCAGGGCTAAAGCCAAAGGGGACGACGTCTTGGCGTCCCAGGTCATCGCGTACACCCAGGCGGAACTCCGTGTCGCTGGATTGTCCCAAGGCTGCCAGGTCATAAACCTTTTCCAGTCCGGAAGTCCAGCGCCTGATCGTGGATTTCCCGCGGCAAAACGACCCTGCCAGCACTGACAGCGGCGTTGCCGCCCGCGGCACATCAACCGTGGGCTGGTCCCCGCTCTTGCCAGCCCGGCTGGAACTGTGACCTGTGAGGGCCGGAACTCGCCATTGTCCGCCCGCCGATAGCTCTGGTGGGAACGCCGCTCCGCCCAGGGCGGTGAAGTTCACGGGAGCCAACTGAGCGTCAGCGAAATCGGTACTCCTCAGGGTATTGAGGGTCTGGAAGCCGGTGGCTACCCCGCCGACCAGCAGGACTCCGCGGCCGGGATGCGCGAAAGCCGAGCGCGGGTCCATTTCAAAACTGCCGCAAACCATCTCTAGGGCTGCGTCCTCCAGGTGTAATACCACACGTGTCGGCAGGTATTTCAGGGCTTCGCGCGGGAGCTTTTCGGTATCCCCGCTGCTCACCAACAGGTGCAATCCCAGGCCGCGGTACATGTGCAACCGCTCCGCCAGCTGCGAGAGCTGCCGTGAGGTAAATGCCTCCCCAACAGCTATGACGACAATTAAATCCGCCGGTGCTCCCGCGATTTTGGCTTCGCGCGCCCGCGCCAGACTGCCAGCCCCGGATTCGCTCAGCCAAATTTCGCGCCGCTCGGTTTCCGCTTCCAGGTAGCGGCGCAGCCGGGCAAACACGGCATCTCCCCGTCCTGGCTCGATACCTAAACAGTGCGGGGCTTGCCCCACTTCGCCCCATTTCGTGCCGCGAGAGTCAAAAATGACCCAGCTCACGTCCTCCGGGCGCTGTGTCAAGGCCAAACCCGCCAGATAGGCAGCGATGACATTGTTCCGAGCAGCCTGATTTTCTCCCGCTACGATGGCGTTCTGGCCATCAGCCAAATCCAAAATCACCGGGCCGGCAGTGCCGTAGCCGATTGCTGCCGCGCAGCGGGACCTCTCCCCTGATTCACCTAAAACCGCCACGTTTTCGCCCGCCGCCAGAGGATAAACATCGGTCAACTGGGCGACTACGGGCAAAGGCTCGGCGGTTTTACCGGGCAACTTCAGGTTGGCCAGGAGTTCGGCGATTTTTCGCGCGCTGGGGGCGGTCAGCAGCAGGGGTTCCACGCTCAGCAGGCTCGGGCGGGCGGACTGCAGGGGAATCCCGTTCGAAGCGGTGTGGCGCGGGCCAGGCGGGTTAGCTCCGGGAATGCGGGACACTCCGTCTTGCCAAGACCCGGTCGCCAGGTCCAGGACTTGCCGAGCGGCGCTGACCGCACTGCTGAGGTCGTCAACTGCGTTAACCAACCAAACGCCAGGCTCTGTAGCGAAATCTTCCCATCTTGAGGCGGCCGGGACTTCTCCGTCCACCACCAGCAACAGGCGTTGGCGTGAACCGCGCTGTCCTTTGCGGCTGGTCCAGGCTTGCGCCAGACGTTCAGCACTGGTTTCGCTCAAGTCACTGACCGGCTCGACAGCTAGATCCTCGCGCACCGCCTCGCCGTGCGGCAGGAAGCTGACCCACGCCCATTGAGCGGGTTTCGCCCCGGCGACCACGATTTTCAGGTCGGCCGGGGAATAGCGCAGAGCGGCGCGAATCAGCAACTGATTCAGCGCGGGTCCGCGCAGGTTGCGCGGACCGGTCACCGCTAGCGGGCCGGAATCAGCGGGAACATAGGCGACTTCCAGGCCGGTGTGCCCCTCGCCGACAGCGGCGGCACCAATCGCGCTGATTCGGCGGTTGATGGCCGCGACTTGTCCCGAGGTCGTGTGGCGCGTCTCCGCGTTCGGCGCCGAACCGGGGGCAGCGGTTCCGGCTGGCCGGTGGACAGCCTCACCAGTCCCGTGTCTCGTATCCGACCCCGCCATCGCTCCCCAGCCGCGAAACGGGGCTGCATCTGCGGGACTGCTCAACTTGATTTCGGGATGAGCCTGGGTGAAACCGACCGGAATCCGCATTTGCGCACTCGCGTGTCCCCACAGTCCGGGCAGCAGGGCGTTGCGCGGGTCTGCTAGGTCGGTGACGCTGGCGCGTATCGCCGCGTCACGTTGGTCCAAAGCCGTCTGAATCTGCGGAGTGAGCGCAGCCATGTCACGCTCATACCGTACCCAAGCCGCCCGGTTTTGGGTCAGAGCCCACCCCACTTCAGCGCCGCCCGTCACCACAGCCAGCCCCAGCAGGGCAAACGCCGCAGCACTGGGAAAAATGACCGACAACACCCCAAACAGGGCCACCGGCACCACGGGCACGGCGAGCGTAGCGGAATTCACCAGCCACAGGCGGGGCCGGGCCGGCATTTCTACGTTGATTCCCAACGGTTCGGGGTCAGCAACCGGTTGGGGGGAATAAGTCAGCAAGGACTTCATACCCGCCGGAGCTGGCGGCAACTCGGCGTTCTCCCCCGCGAGTGCTAAACCTGCCCCCGGCGGTATCGGCGCTTTCGCCAGCGGCAACGCTCGCGGTAACACGTAAGGTTTCCCAACCTGCGCCGGACCTGACCCGCCAGTCTCGCCACTCGGGACTTGTGACCTCGAGCCCTCAGCAACGACCGGCAGCGACCCGGTGCCGCCCGGATCCAGCAGAGGTGCTAACGGCGTGACCGTGAGGCGAGAAGCCGAACCCCCGCCCAAAGCTGCGGCCACATCGGCAACCCGGGCGCGCGCGTCCGCGTTTAACAGCACTTCGGTGGGATTGCCCTCCACCAGGATTCGGACCGGTCTACGCATCAGGCTTCAAACCTCAACAGGTAGTTTGGCGCCAGTTCCAGCACGTCGCCGGGTTGAATGTTGTACCGCCTGTGCGGCTGCAAGTCCACTATCTGGCCCGTCGTCCGGCACAAGCGGGTGCCGTTATCCGAGCCCAGATCCTCCACGCTGACTTCCCAGCCTTGCGTACTAATACGGGCGTGAGTGCGGGAAATTTCGAGGATTTCGGGCGGAGTAGTGAGGGAAAACACCCCTTCGCGCCCGTGCGTCTCCGGGGCGCGACCCACCACCAAATCGCCCGTCAGCTCAACAGTTTGCTGGTCGGTGGAACGCACCCAGCCCAATTTCGGGAAAGCCACCTGAACCGGGGCGTCCAGGACTCCACCGCAAACTCGGCAGCGGGGAAAATCCGGCGGATTGTGATGACCCAGCGGACAAATCCGCACGGTAAACGTTTTGCCTCCGTTGGCGCTGTGTTTCATAGTCATCCCTCGCTATCCGGGGGAGGCGGGGGCGGCAGAAGGGAGCCCGGCGGCTCGGGTGGCTCGGGCGGCTCGGACTGCGCCGATTCCGTGGGTGTGGGTGCAGATTCCGGGGCAGTCACGTCGACCACAATCGCGGTGACATTATCGTGCCCTCCCGCCTGCAGGGCCAGGTTCACCAGGGAGTTTACTGCCGCTTCGGGGGTGGGGTTGTCGCCCAAGGCGCGCCCGATAGCACCGTCGTCAATCATGGAATGCAAGCCATCGGAACACACCAGGAAACGCCGGGGCGTCGACACCGGATAGGTCCAGGTATCAATCTGGGGCAACCCTATTTGACCAGCTCCGATAGCGCGGGTGATGACGGAACGGGTCGGCCAGACGCGGGCTTCTTCTACAGTCAACATCCCAGCCTCGACCATCTCGGCGACTTGGGAGTGATCCCGCGTCAGGCGGGTCAGCAGCCCTTCTCTCAACACGTAAGTTCGCGAATCGCCCACGTTGAGCACCAGGAACTGCGCCGTTTCTGACCCGTCCGTGGCGGTGGCTGACGCTGACCCGTCTGCCGCGCCCTGCCCTGGTGAATCCAGTACCACCAAACCCGTCAGCGTGGTTCCCGGCGGGGAAATCGTGTAATCAATGTTTGCTTCGACCAACCCCATGACTTCCTCGCAGGCTGCCTCCAGGGCTTCGCGCACCACCGGCAGGCTCACGTCCGTGCCGGTCAGAGGCTGAATGTGCCCCAGCAGTGTGGCCGAGGCCTGCTTACCTCCGGCGTGGCCACCCATTCCGTCCGCAACTAAAAAGAACGGCGGAGTCGCCAGGAATGAATCCTGGTTTTCAGCCCGTTTCAAGCCGATATCGGTGGCGGCAGCCCAATGCAGCGTTTCCCCGTGAGCAAACGTCCAGGTGCCGGTTTCGATTTCCATCGGTTTCGTCCTTCGCTCTTTCATGGCAACTTCGTTGCCGCTGCTAACTAAAGTCTAGCGAACACGGCGGCTACCTGTTCAACTCTTTCGCGCCACCGTTTGCTGACCGCCGGGCTTACGGGTGCCAGATTTCCTTTCAGTTCCAAGGTTTTTGCCGGGTACAGGCAGCCGTTTTCGAGGTGGGGATCCGCGGTGAGGATACTGTCGGTGAACAAGCGCAGTGTCCCGAGTCCGCAGGCGGCTGTCGTTTCCAGCTGGGTCGCGAGGGCCAGTCCAGCACTCAAACCCACCCCGGTATCTAAAGCTGAGGACACCACCAGGAGGGGCGCGCTTGTGCCACCCGGAGCAGCCGTCCGCAGCCCGTCCGCCACCAGGGCCGCGGCACGCGCCGGGCCTCCCAGGGGCATCGCTTTAATAACAGCAGCGGCCAGCCCGCTGGCGATCACTTCGGTGAGCTGCCCGCCCAGGCGGATAGTTTCGTCAGCCGCCACCGGAATTCCCGTGGCACGCTGCAGCTCGACCAGTTCATCGAGGGTTTGACAGGGCTGTTCGGCATACTGCAAACCGGCCGGTCCGGCCGCCTCACACAAGCGCGGCAGCGCGGTTTTCGCCTCAGCTAGACTCCACGCCGCATTAGCGTCTACCCGAATCTGCCCCGCCGCTCCCAGGGCCGAACGCACCGCGCGAATCCGGGCGATATCGTCCTCCAGGCTGCTGCGCGGGTCGGCGACCTTCACTTTTGCCGTGCCACACCCCGACTCGCGAACCAGCCGCGCCGCGGTGTCCGGGTCTACGACCGGCACCGTGACGTTGAGGGGAACGGGGGAAGGCGAGGCCGGTAACCCCTGTGCTGCCACCGCAAACGCCCCGGAAAACCAGGTGGCGGCGACTTGTGGAGGATAGTTGTCAAACGGCGCCGCCTCAGCCAGGCCGGCACGGCCTTGCAAAATCAGCCCTTCCCGCACCGTGATATTGCGAAACTTGACGCGCATCGGCACGGAAAACACCCACGCTCGCTTGATTCCTTGCTCCGTAAACAGCTGGGCGCCGTCCGGGCCGGGCTCAAAAGGGGACAGGCGGGCGGAACTGCCGGAATCTTCAACGTGGCTGGTCACGACGCCACCACGGGACCGGCTGTCCTTCCGGAGTCCGGCAGAGTCAGTGAGGCGGCGACTTTCGCTCCCACGTCGGCAAGCGGCCCGAAATCCGAACCAGCGACCTGAAAAGCCAACACCCACAAAGTATCCCCGATAGCCGCCGCCCAACGCTGCTGCACTCCCCGACCGTCCGATAGGCACGAATCAGCCCAGATAGCGGGGCTTTCAGCCAGCTGGGAAGTCCCTACTTCCCGCGGCTGCCAACCGGCGGGTACCGCCAGGCGACGCAGCCAATTCACGCTGTGCTCCGGGCTGGTCAGGGGCGCGGACATCAACAGAATCCGCGAATGCGGGGAAAAGTCGTGGGGCGTATCCAACGCAAAACGGCTTTCCAGTTTCAGCCCGGAAACACGCGCGGGGGCGCTCGGCTCCAGGTTCAACACCCAAGTTTCGGGGTAAGCCAGCGAAACCCCATCAATCATTTGGGTGTCGAAATAGTCAAACCCGCGCCGGTTCACCTCCCGTTCCCGGCGCTTTTGCGCGGAACGGGTGCGTTCCAGCGCCCCCAAAGCCCCGTAGAGGCGCTCCTCTTTCATCCACCGTGGCTGCAGGAAGCTCGGCACCGGCGCGGGAACCAACGCCCAAAACGCCACCCCCAGGCCAATCAAAGCCAGCAAGGCCGCCAGTGGAATCCCCCACACTCGCCAAAAGGACAGGCCGGTGCCGTAAGTCACGCAGGCCTCGAAAATCGTCACGCCCAGGCACAGAATGGTCAGGCCGGGAATCATGATGGTCACCACCCGGTTACCGAGCTCAGTTTTCCCGAAACCGTCGCGCAGGAATTTCGCGTAGGGCGTCACCCAGGTCACGACTATCAGCGCGATTCCCACCAGCGTGGCAACCAGGAACGTGAAATCCACTCTGACCTTCTTTCGGGTTTACATATCGGGTTTGGGCCGTTACCGAGCTCTCTAGTAATAATACGGAAACTCGTCCCAGTTCGGGGCGCGCTTCTCGAGGAAAGCGTCGCGGCCCTCACGCGCCTCCGCGGTTCCGTACGCCAGCCGGGTCGCTTCCCCAGCAAACATTTGCATTCCGACCAGGCCGTCATCCACCGCGTTGAAAGCATATTTCAACATCCGAATCGCCTGCGGGGATTTCCCGGCGATGGTCAGCGCCCACTCCCAACCCACGCGTTCCAGGTCCTGGTGCGCCACCGCGCGGTTCACCACTCCCCAAGCCTCGGCCTGGGCGGCAGAATAGGTCTCGGCCAGGAAGAAAATCTCACGGGCGCGCTTGTCCCCGGCTTGCCGCGCCAGCAGCCCCGAACCGTATCCGGCGTCGAACGAACCGACATTCGCATCGACCTGTTTGAACTGGGCGTGTTCCCGGCTGGCCAGCGCTAGGTCGCAAACCATCACCAGCGAGTGTCCCCCGCCGGCCGCCCATCCGTTAACCAGCGCAATGACCGGTTTCGGGGTGGAGCGAATGAGGCGCTGCACTTCCAGGATATGCAGCCGCCCGTAGCGTCCGGCCACGTCTCTCGGGTCGGGGAGGTCCGCAGTTTCTGGGGTTTCCGGGTGTTTCAGGTCAGCAGTCCGGTCGGCCCCGTTTCGGGTTTCACAAGGGGGTTCGGGTGGGTTTGCCGCGCTATCTTGGGCTTGCGGCGCGTCGTCGCGCGGAACGGTCACGTGATACTGGTAACCGTCAGCGCCACGAACCCGCTGATCCCCGCCACTGCAAAACGCGTAGCCGCCGTCACGCGCCGGTCCGTTGCCGGTCAGCAAAATCGTGGCCACGCTGGCAGTCATGCGGGCGTGATCCAGGCAGCGATACAGCTGGTCAACGGTTTGGGGACGAAAGGCGTTGCGCACTTCGGGTCGATTGAACGCAATGCGCACCACCGGCGCCGGGCTGCCGTCCGCCAGCACTCCCCGGTGATAGGTCACATCGCTGAGCCCCTCCAGACCGACTTCCCGCCACCGTTTTGCCTCAAAAACATCTGACAATTCGTCCATGACCCAAATCTTAGTCGCTGCGACTGGAGCAAAACCAGAAACAGGCGCACAGTCACCCTTCACCAATTGGTTGTGAGCCGCGACAATCAACCAAGCGATCAGAATTCCATATTTTCCTTGATAACTCAGCGCAAGGTGCTGTAAAATTTTTACGTCCAGTTCACACATGCCTATGCGCATTTTTCACAGAGGATTTGGTAAAAATGGGTATTCCACTGTTTTTTCAAAACCCCGCGTTCGTATATTTCATGACTTTCTCACCCTATGTATTGGGATTGATAGCGGTCGTGATGCTGGTGGTAATAGTGATTGAACTGCACAGACTCATCAAACTGGTACAAGCCCAGATAGACAATCAAAAAACAGTTTCGCCTGCAGACCAAACAGTTACTGGAAACTGAAGTTTGTGTTGGGCAGCAGCTCAATCCAGGTGGTGCCCGGGTTGAGCAGGACGGGCGCGCCGGCTGAATCCGTCAACAGCAGCGGCGAGCCTTCGGAATCTTTGGACCAGGTCACTTGGGCGATTGAGCCTCCGCTCGCGACGTAGGCGGTTCCGCTGCCGGTTAAGACCGTTTCCGGGACAGCAGCCCCGGCCGCGTCCTTTGCTCCGGTGTCGGTGATGGTGGTCAGCACCACCACCACGTTGTCAGTCTGCAGAGGTGCCCCTGACCGAGCGCTAGACGCCACCCCCCCGTCAGAGCGCTGCCAGCGAGAACCTGTCCAGGTGTAACCCGCAACCAGGGACGGGAATCGAGCCACCAGTGAGTTCGCCGGAACTCCTGATGAAACCGCGGTGGGACGCTCCCCCTGGTCAGGATTGGCAAAATCGAAAATCTGGGGCGCGTCAGCCTCGATAGTGCGGTCTTTGCCGACCTTCTCGTAAAGTTTAGGAATGGATAGATAGAGGTTGTGGGGCATAGCGCGGAACTTCACCCGATACAGCGCCCCCAACGCCTGATCCTCGTTGAATCCGCGCAGCCCAGCGGCTTGCACCCGGGATTCATAGACCGGCACGCCACCGGAATAGACCAGCATCCCGCCAAACGGAGCCGCGATGCCCGGATCCATCGGACGTACGGACCGCACCGGGCCGATTTCCTCTGGGGTATGCGCATGGAACACCGCGTTATACCTGGTCAAACCACCTTCAACCTGTTCTTCAAACACGATGTCGGCTTCTTCCAGCCCGGATTGGGGACGAGCCGCCACGGTGTTTTCCACTTTCACTGCCACCACGGGGTGCGGGGTCAGGTCCTCACGAGGCAGGCCGGTCAGGGGCCAATAGTCGTCAGGTCCCTCAGGCAGCTCAGAATCGGTTGGGGTTGGAGCCTCTTCCGGCTCGGGGGTCGAATTTGCACAGGCTGTCAGCCCCAGCATTCCCAGCATTGTCCAGAAAGCCACCAAAACCGTTAGAATCTTATTGAAACCGGCTGTATGACGGGTTCCGGGCGCGTTGCTACGCCCGGCGTAAACGACTTTGATTGCCACATTTTCTGCGGTGTTGTCCCAGGTTACAGCCATAATTGAACTTTAGCGTTAAGGCAGGGTGAAGTTGGTGAGTGACACAGCGAAGCGGGGGGTTCCCGTCCGGTTCTGTTTCCTGACGGGTGGCACGAAGCCCCAGGACGTGGTCAGTCTAGCCGAATTTTTGGATACCACAATTGAGCCTTTTCTGACTACCGAGGAAGAACTCGCCCGCAGCGGTCGGCAAATCGCGGACGACTACGACTGGGAGGCGGCGTTCGCGGAAGTCCGCGCCGAGGAGGACTCACAAACCCCGGAATCCCCAGAAGAATCGGACTTGCCCGCGGAATCGGAATCACCCGAACAGCCTGCTGAGACCACCCTCGACGCTACCGACACTGAAAAACCCGCAGACGACACTGCTGAGAGCACCCCCGCGGACGCACCCCCCAGCCAGCCGGTACGCGAAATCCTGGTTCCCATCGCCCCGGGAGTCGATCCGGAACAGGCCCGCCAAACCCTGCGGTCGCGCCTGAATGGGCCTCTACCAGCCAAAACTGACTTGATTATGCAGACCTCCGGCTCTCAGACCGGCAATGGGCATTTGGTGGCGATTTCCGCCAGCGCCCTGGTGTCCTCCGCCCGTTCTACCCTGGCTGCCCTGGGCGGGCCGGGCCGCTGGATTCTGGCACTGCCAACTCACCACGTGGCCGGGCTACAGGTGTTGACCCGTTCGCTTATTTCCGGGACGAAACCCGTCATCATGGATACCACCAACGGATTTAAGCCCGCCAGCCTGGTGCGCGCGGTTGAACGCGCCACCAAGGATTCAACCCTGCCGGTATATCTGTCGTTAGTGCCGACCCAGGTGTCAAAGATTCTGGACGAGGGCGGGGATGCGGTCGAGGCCTTGGCGAAAGTGGACACCATCTTGGTTGGGGGTGCCGCATTTACCACGTTCCTGGCCGACCGGGCCAAAGCCGTGGGTTGGCACGTGGTGGAAACCTATGGGATGACGGAAACCTGCGGGGGCTGTGTCTATGACGGGATTCCCCTGCTGGGCACCCAAGTTTCTACCGTGGGCGATACCGTGTGGATTACCGGCACGTCCTTAATGGAAGGCTACGTTGAGAAACCGCCGGCTGGAGTCGATCCCGCGGAGGCTTCGCCGTGGATTCAAATGGGGCCGCGCCGATGGTTTAAAACTTCCGACACCGGCCGGATGGAAGGTCCGCGCCTGATTATCCAGGGCCGCACCGATGATGTCATCAACACCGGCGGGGTGAAAGTCCATGCTTCCGCGGTGGAGCAGGCCTCTTTGAGCGTGACGGGTGTCGGTCAAGTGTGTGTGGTCGGGCTGCCCGATGCCCGCTGGGGTGAACTGGTCACCGCGGTAGTGGTGCCCGGAGACGACCTCGATGTGGATTTGTTAGCCCCGATGTTGGGCTCCCCGGCTTCCTTGGGGGTTCGCGGGAAAGACGGAAATTCCGAGCCGGATTCTCTGGCGGCGCGGATTCGCACCGCCGTCACCGCGGAACTCGGCGCCGCCCATGCTCCCCGCGTGGTCGTGGTGGTGCAGCACCTGCCCACGTTAGGGCCGGGTAAGGTGGCTCGTCACGAGGTCACCGAGCTGGCGAAACGGGAACTTCGCGCCGGTCGCGCCTGGGTGCGCTAGCCAAGCCCCACAGGACCGGGCGAGTTTAGGACTGCGCCCGGACGCGCTGGAGGTGGTTCCGAACCAGCCCCGCTATGAGGTTGGGGATAAACGCGAAACCGACATAGATGCCGGTGAACAGGACAAATTCGTCCCAGTGGACACTGAGGTTCTCGGCGGCGTTCATCACCACAAAGAAATGCACGATAAACAGTACTACCGGCGCGATGAGCCACCACAGCGACCAGCCGTTGACAATCCCGTCCGCAACCCCGCATCCCAGCCCCAAAAGCGGTAACGCCAGGTAGAAAATCAGCAAAATCCACCCAAAACCGCAATCGCCCACCAACTTAAAAATCGGTTGGGTCACATAGGGCAAAGCCAGGAACAGCACGGCATAAGCAGCCCAGAGAATCCAGCGTGATTTGGGGTTAGACATCTGCGACCCCTCCTTTGCGAATGAAAGCCATTTAAAAATCATGATACCAGTCGCCCCCCCCGCACTATTTATCCTATTTTCTCCGTTGGCATCTTCCAGGCATGTCCAGAAATCGACAAAACAAGAAAGACCACGGGTTATACGTTAAGATGAAGCCGTGGCCAGAGTTTTGTTGTTTATCTTGTGGTTGGCGCTGACCCTGTATGCGCTGATTGATTGCATTCGCACCCCGAAAGATAACATGCCCGGCAAGGTGCCAAAGATTTTGTGGATTCTGCTGATTTTGCTGCTGAGCCCCATCGGAGCGATTGCGTGGGTAATCGTGTCCCGGGTCGCTGCCGCCGAAGCCAAAGGCGGGGTTATCGAACCGAATATCTGGTCTAGTGAGGAATCCGTACCCATCAGTTTCGGACGAAAACCTGCCCCGAAACAGCCCAGCGCTCCTGATGACGACCCGGAATTCCTCGAGGAAGTCAGTCGGAAACTGCGCGAGAAACAGCGTGAAGAATACGAACGCAAGAAGCGGGAGAAAGAGAACGAAAAACTCCAGCCCCGCCCAAACGATAATTCCGGCCCAAAGAAACCCACAGACCCCCAAAATCCCCCGGACTCCGCGGACTGACCCGACACGAAATCCTAACCACCCGAGCTTGTGCCCCCGCCAGAAAACCGCGCGTACCCGGTTTTGCCCCGGTATCACCACTCACCCAGCTACCCCGAGACTCACAGCCGACAGCACCCATCGGCCTGGTGAACCGGGAAAACCCTGACCTACCGCCGGGCGAAATCAGCAGGCCGGATTGCTATTCCTCGGTTTTCTCAGAGGGTTCGGGCTTCTTGGCTTTCTCTTTTTCAGCCTTTTGTGCAGCTTGCTCTAAAGCTTCCTGGTTCAGCGCCTCCAAGGTCGCTTGCGCCCGGGCACGTTCTTTCTCAGCCGCGTCATGGATCTGTTCCTCGCGCAACCGCGTATCGAAACTCCGGGATTCCCCGGTGGCATCGTCGAACCCATCCCCGTCACGGTCACGTTTTTTCCGGTCTACCACCAGGGAGGTCGGTTCATCGGAGGGACGGAAGAACACATCAATCCAGGCTGTGCGCGGGTCGGAGTCCACAAAGATAGCTTTAAAGAACAGCGTGAGCGGCACCGCGAGAATCGCGCCGAGCGGGCCCATCACCGTGGACCACACCATCAAAGACAGGAACGAAACGGTGGCGTTCAAACCGACCGCGTTCCCGGCGATGCGAGGCTGCAAAATGTTCAGGAACAGCAGCGACGCGACCATGTAACCGATGAATACCCCGACAGCGGGCCACACCCCGCCCAGCGCCAAGGCCAGCAAAATCGGGGGAATCATGGACAGAATGAATCCCACCGCGGGAATGTAGTTCGCCACGAAAGCGAGGATGCCCCAGGTCCAGGGTGTCGGCACGCCAAACGCATAGAGAATTCCGACATCCACCAGCGCCACGACAGCACCAAAAACGGTGGTCATCAGGAAGTAGGTCCGCACCCGCAGGGAGAAATTGCGCAGGGCGATGGCGAAACCTGGCACGTAGGAAGCCAGTTCGGCGGCGCGGCGGCGTACCACAACGATGTCCCCGACCACAAAAATCGACACCATGATGATAAAGAACAGGGTGGTTCCCGCGCCGCTAATCTGGTTAGCAAAACCGGACAGGTAGGAAAAAATCCGGTTGATATCCACGTTCTTCCAGGAATCCAACACGGCGGAAGTGTCGAAGCCGCGCCGATCCAACTGGTTGATGGCTTGTTCATAGAGGGCCTGGAACTTTGAGCCGTAGCGAGGCAATTCGGTAACCATTGCGGTGATGGCAATCGCAATCAACCCCAGCATGACAAACAGGATGGCAAACAACAGCACGATGTTGACCAAGGCAGCCAAACCGACCGGCCAGCGATGACGAATCAGCCACTCCGAGACCGGTCGCACCGCCAAAGCCAGCGAAAACGCCAGGAAAGTCGGCATGAACACCCCAGCAATCTGGGCCAGAAGGAAAATTATCAGCGCGCTGGCCGCCAGGGCGAAAGCGAAGCGCATCCCGGTCGGCCAGGCAGCCAAACCGGAGGCTTTCTGTTCTGACGCCCGCACCTCTACGGTGTTCCCCACCTCAACGGCGCTGCTCGACTCGTCACCGGTGCTACCAGACTTTACCGCCTGAACCATATCTTTGGCCTTATCCAACATTCCCATAGTCATAACCCTATCAACCGGGTGTTGAAAAACTGAAGTTCCCGGCCCGCCAACCGCAGCTGGCGAACCGGGAACCCCGAAACTATTGAATTAAACCCGATTTAGCCCCGTAATCACAGCCCATCGAGCATTTTCGACCCTACCCCCACGGGTGTTCCAGGTCGACATCGTCATCGAACAGCCCGAATCCGGTCGTGTCGCTGTAAGGCAGCTGCGACATCAGCATCTCGTGACCGCTCGCGGAAGGCTTGATTTCCACCCGGCGGTAACGGCTCAGACCGGTACCGGCCGGAATCAGCTTGCCCAGGATGACGTTTTCTTTCAGGCCCGACAGCGGGTCGTCGATGCCTTCCATCGCCGCATTGGTCAGAACCTTCGTGGTTTCCTGGAAGGAAGCTGCGGACAGCCAGGAATCGGTAGCCAAGGACGCCTTGGTGATACCCATCAGCTCAGAACGCGCCGAGGCGGGCTGCTTGCCCTGCGCCACGACTCGCTTGTTTTCCTCGCGGAACTTCGCCTGATCGATGAGCTGACCGGGCAGCAACATAGTGTCGCCCGACTCCAGCACGGTGACGCGGCGCAGCATCTGGCGCACGATAACCTCGATGTGCTTGGCGTGAATATCTACGCCTTGGCTGTGGTAAACCTGCTGCACTTCGTTGACCAGGGAACGCTGGGTTTCGGCTTGGCCTTTCACGCGCAGCAGTTTCTTCGGGTCGATAGGACCTTGGGTCAGACGGTCACCCACTTCCAGGTGATCCCCGTCCGCAACCAGCAGTGCCTGGCGGCGAGACACCTCGATGACCAGGTCCTCCTTGCCGTCGTCACGAGTGATGATGACCTCGCGCGGACCGGACGGGTCATCGTTTATCTTCACCCGACCGGCAGCCTCGGTGATGGTCGCTTCGCCCTTGGGGGTACGCGCCTCAAACAGCTCCTGTACACGCGGCAGACCCTGGGTAATATCGGCCGCCGAAGCCGCACCACCGGTGTGGAAGGTACGCATCGTCAGCTGAGTACCGGGCTCGCCAATGGATTGCGCCGCGATAATACCGACCGCTTCGCCAATATCCACACGCTTGCCGGTAGCCAAGGAACGCCCGTAGCAGGCAGCACAGGTACCAATCGCCGCATCACAGGTCAGCACGGAACGCACCTTAATCTGGGTGATACCGGCTTTCAAGAGCTTCTTAATCGCCACGTCACCGACATCTTGCCCGGCTTCAAGCACGACGTTTCCGGCCTCATCCACCGCGTCAACAGCCAAGGTACGCGCAAAAGCGGTGGTCTCGACCAGTTCGTCAGGCTCGACTTGACCTTCTTCGTTGACCGAACCGATGGTAATGGTCAGGCCCTTGCGGGTGCCACAATCCTCCTCGCGGATAATGACATCCTGAGACACGTCCACCAGGCGGCGAGTCAAGTAACCGGATTCGGCGGTACGCAAAGCGGTATCCGCCAGACCCTTACGGGCGCCGTGGGTCGCGATGAAGTATTCCAGCACGGACAGACCCTCGCGGTAGTTCGACTTAATCGGGCGCTCAATCAGGCGCTGTTTCGGGTCGGACACCAGACCGCGCATACCGGCAATCTGTTGAATCTGGGACCAGTTACCGCGCGCCCCGGACTTCACCATACGGTACACATTGTTGCGTTCGGGGAAGTTCTCGCGCATTTCCTCGGCCACTTCATTCGTGCACGCCCGCCACAGGTCAATCAGGGCGCTGTAGCGTTCGTCCTCGGTGATGGCACCCAGGTCGTAGTCGGCTTGCACGTCAGAAGCGAGGTTTTCGTACTTTTCCAAAATGGCGGGCTTGGTCGAGGGCGGCACCACGTCCGTGAAGGAAATCGTGATCCCCGACCAAGTCGACCAGTGGAAACCGAAGGACTTGAGCGCATCCAGGGACACCTCAATATCGGCCTTTTGGTACAGTTCCGCCAGGTCATTGACGATTTTGCCGAGTTTCTTTTTCTCTACCACGTAGTTCACGAACGGGTAATCGCGCGGCAGCGAGTCATTAAAGATAACCCGACCCAGGGAGGTTTCCAGCTCAAAGCGGTCTCCCGGCTGCCATCCCTCGGGCATTGTCATGTCCTCCGGCGGCAAGTCGCCCGGTTCCATCCGGATTACGCAGGTTTCCTGCAAAGCCAGGTCGTCGTTGTCATAAGCCAGGCGGGCTTCGGCGGGGCTGGAGTAGTACTTCAGCACCCGATTGCCGTCAGGGTCAAACCGCGGGTTATGCACCATCTCCGGATCTTCATCCGAGGTCAGGTGGTAAATCCCGATAATCATGTCCTGGGAAGGCATGGTCACCGGGCGGCCGTCTGAAGGCTTCAGGATGTTGTTAGACGACAGCATCAGCACGCGGGCCTCAGCCTGGGCTTCGGCAGACAGCGGGACGTGGACAGCCATTTGGTCGCCGTCAAAGTCCGCGTTGAACGCGCCGCAGACCAGCGGGTGCAACTGAATCGCTTTGCCTTCCACCAGCAGCGGCTCGAAAGCCTGAATGCCCAAACGGTGCAGGGTTGGCGCGCGGTTCAGCAAGACCGGGTGGTTGGTGATAACCTCGTCCAAAACGTCCCAGACCTGGGGGTTTTGCCGCTCTACCATGCGCTTGGCAGCTTTGACGTTCTTGGCTTCCCCGTTTTCCACCAACACCTTCATCACGAAGGGCTTGAACAGCTCCAGAGCCATCGTCTTGGGCAAACCACACTGGTGCAGCTTCAGCTGCGGACCAACCACGATAACGGAACGACCGGAATAATCCACGCGCTTGCCCAGCAAGTTCTGGCGGAAACGCCCCTGCTTGCCCTTGAGCATGTCGGAAAGGGACTTCAGGGGACGGTTGCCCGGACCCGTCACCGGCCGGCCACGCCGACCGTTGTCGAACAGCGCATCCACAGCCTCTTGCAACATACGTTTTTCGTTGTTGACGATGATGTCCGGGGCTTTCAATTCCTGCAAACGGTTCAAACGATTGTTGCGGTTAATGACGCGGCGGTACAGGTCATTCAGGTCAGAAGTCGCGAAACGTCCGCCATCCAACTGCACCATCGGGCGCAGATCCGGGGGAATGACCGGAATCGAATCCAGGACCATCGCGGAAGCCGGCTTGCCGGTCTGGAGGAAGGCGTTAATGACCTTCAAACGCTTCAGAGCGCGGGTCTTTTGTTGACCAGACTTGCTCTCCACGACCTCTTTCAGCGCCTCGGCCTCGGCTACCAGGTCAAAAGACTCCAAGCGATCCTTCACTGCCTGGGCGCCCATGCCGCCCTTGAAGTAGGTCCCGTACAGGGCATACATTTCGCGGTACACCAGCTCGTTGCCTTCCAGGTCGCCGACCTTCAGGTTCTTAAACCGGTCCCAAACTTCGTCATGCAGCTTCAGGTCAGACTCAGCCTGGTGGCGAATGGCACGCATTTCCTTTTCGCCGTTGCGCTTGACCTTGTCGATTTCGGATTTCTCGGCGCCTTCCTTTTCCAGCGCCGCCATATCCTGTTCCATCTTTTGGGCGCGCTTTTCGACGTCCAAATCGCGGTTCTTTTCGATTTGCTCCCGCGCCAGATCGGATTCCTTTTGCATATCGGACAGGTCCTTGTGGCGACGTTCCTCATCGACCTCGGTAATCATGTAGGCCGCGAAGTAAATGACCTTTTCCAGGTCCTTCGGAGCGATATTCAGCAGGTAACCGAGCCGGGAGGGCACGCCCTTGAAGTACCAAATATGCGTTACCGGGGCAGCGAGTTTAATGTGACCCATCCGCTCGCGGCGCACCTTGGAGCGGGTGACTTCCACCCCGCAACGTTCGCAGACGATACCCTTGTAACGCACGCGCTTGTACTTACCGCAGGCACATTCCCAGTCACGGGTCGGCCCGAAAATCCGTTCGTCGAACAAGCCTTCTTTCTCAGGTTTTAACGTCCGGTAGTTGATGGTTTCCGGCTTCTTCACTTCGCCGTGGGACCAGCCGTTAATGTCGTCCTCGGTCGCCAGACCGATGTGCAACTTGTCAAACTTGTTTGCATCCAACATGTGTTTTCTTTCCTCTTCTTCCGGTCCGTCTTAGGCGTTCATAAATTCGTCGGTCGTCAAAAGGCCGGGGGCGTTAGGCCGTTTGCCCAGGTCGAAGCCGAGGCTGTTGGGGCCGCGGCCGGCCTCGTCGTCATCGTCACGCAAGTCGATGGCGTTGCCAGCAGCATCCAGCGCTTCTACGTTCAAGCACAGCGAACGCATTTCCTGCATCAACACGCGGAAAGATTCCGGAATGCCCGGCTGAGGCAGGTCCTCGCCGCGCACGATAGATTCGTAAACCCGCACACGTCCTTGCACGTCGTCGGATTTCACCGTCAACAGTTCCTGGAGGGCATAGGCGGCGCCGTAAGCCTCCATAGCCCACACCTCCATCTCACCGAAACGCTGGCCGCCGAACTGAGCCTTACCGCCCAGAGGCTGCTGGGTAATCATGGAGTACGGGCCGGTAGAACGGGCGTGGATCTTGTCATCGACCAAGTGGTGCAGTTTCAGCATGTACTTGTAGCCGATAGCAATCGGGTACGGGAAAGGTTCCCCGGAACGGCCGTCAAACAGCTTGGCTTTGCCCATTTCGTCGATAAGCGGGCGGTCGAAGTCGTCGCGGACCCGAGTGTTGCGCAGCAGGCCGGTAATCTCGTCAGCCTCCGCACCGTCGAACACGGGGGTCGCCACGTGCTGTCCCGGTTCGCAAACCTCCAACGGAACATCCTGCGCCCACTGTTCACCGGCCTTGCGGGCTTCACTAATATCCCAACCCTCGTGAGCCAGCCAGCCCAAGTGGAATTCGAGTACCTGACCCAGGTTCATACGACCGGGCACACCCATCGGGTTCAGGATGATATCCACCGGGGTGCCGTCCTCGAGGAACGGCATATCCTCAACCGGGAGAATCTTGGAGACACAGCCCTTGTTGCCGTGACGGCCAGCCATCTTATCTCCGACCGTCATCTTGCGGCGCTGGGCGATAAAGACGCGAACCATGTGTTTCACGCCAGGTCCGAGCGCGGCGTCTTCGCAGTCGCCGGCCACGAATTCCTTGACCCCGATAACGATGCCGGATTCCCCGTGGGGCACCCGCAACGAAGTGTCGCGAGCCTCTCGCGCCTTCTCACCCAAGATAGCCCGCAGCAGACGTTCCTCACTGGTCAGTTCGGTTTCGCCCTTCGGGGTCACCTTACCGACCAGGATGTCGCCCGCGCTGACTTCGGCGCCGACACGGATAATGCCGCGTTCGTCCAGGTCCTTACGGGCAGCTTCGGAAACGTTGGGAATGTCTCGCGTGATTTCTTCCTCGCCGAGTTTCGTGTCGCGCGCGTCGATTTCGTGTTCCTCGATGTGAATCGAAGTCAGCAAATCTTCGGAAACGACCCGCTGGCTCAAAATGATGGCGTCCTCGTAGTTCAGTCCTTCCCAGGACATGTAGGCCACCAGCAAGTTCTTGCCCAAAGCCATTTCCCCGCCGTCAGTAGCAGGACCGTCAGCCAGAACGTCGCCGGCTTCGACCCGGTCGCCCTCGTCGACAATAACCTGCTGGTTATAGCAGTTGCCCTGGTTGGAACGCTTGAACTTTTCCACTGCGTAGACGTGGGTTTCGCCGTCATCTTCCTGGACGCGCACCAAATCGGCGCTGACCTCGGTGACGACACCGCCCTTCTTAGCTACGACCACATCGCCGGCGTCAATCGCGGCGCGCTTCTCGATGCCGGTGCCCACCAGAGGAGCCTCGGTTTTCAGCAGCGGCACTGCCTGACGCTGCATGTTCGCCCCCATCAGGGCGCGGTTCGCGTCATCGTGTTCCAGGAACGGGATCATCGCGGTCGCGACCGACACCATCTGACGAGCCGAAACGTCCATCAAGTCGACTTCTTCGGGGCTGACCAGCACCGGGTCGCCACCGGTAGAACGGCACAGCACCGCGGATTCTACGAAGTGCCCGTCTTTCGTGAGCTGCGCTGAAGCTTGGGCGATGTTCTTGCCTTCTTCATCGTCAGCGGTAATGTAGTGGATTTCGTTGGTGACGACGCCTTTCTTAACCACGCGATAGGGGGTTTCCACAAACCCGTAAGGGTTAATCCGCGCGAAAGTCGCCAGCGAGCCAATCAAACCAATGTTCGGGCCTTCGGGAGTTTCCACCGGGCACATGCGCCCGTAGTGCGAGGGGTGCACGTCACGGACTTCCATACCCGCCCGGTCACGGGACAGGCCGCCCGGACCCAAAGCCGACAGACGGCGCTTGTGCGTCAGACCCGCCAACGGGTTGTTTTGGTCCATGAACTGCGACAGCTGAGAGGTCCCAAAGAACTCTTTGATGGCCGCCACGACCGGGCGAATGTTAATGAGCGAGTTCGGGGTGATGGCTTCGACGTCCTGAGTGGACATGCGTTCCTTCACCGTGCGCTCCATACGGGACATACCCGTGCGCACCTGCATCTGAATGAGCTCGCCGACCGGACGCACCCGGCGGTTGCCGAAGTGGTCGATGTCATCGGTCTTGATGCGCAGTTCGGTTTCTTTGCCGGCCGCGTCTTTGACCTTGACCGTGTCATCCCCGGCACGCAGCGCCAACAGGTAGCGGAAGGCGGCGACAATGTCGGTCAGATCCAGGGTGCGCTCGCCCATCTCCCTCTCAACACCGAGTTTCTTGTTGATTTTGTAGCGTCCCACCTCGGCTAGGTCGTAACGCTTGGGGTTGGTGTAAAAGTTATGCAGCAGGTTACGTCCGGCCTCCACGCTGGGCGGCTCGCCGGGACGAATCTTGCGGTAGATGTCCTCCAGGGCCTGATCCTGGGTTTCAATCGCGCCGTCTTTTTCCAGGGTTTCCAGCATCAACGGGAAGTCCTGGAAAGCCTCGCGGATTTCGCCGACGCTCATACCCAGCGCCTTGAGGAAAATGGTGGCGGACTGCTTGCGCTTGCGGTCGATACGCACCCCGACCGTGTCCTTCTTGTCAATCTCAAACTCGAGCCAAGCGCCGCGGGAGGGGATGACCTTGCCCAGGTAAATGTCCCGGTCCGAAGTCTTGTCCGCGGTCTTTTCAAAGTACACGCCGGGGGAACGCACCAGCTGGGACACGACCACCCGCTCGGTACCGTTGACGATGAAAGTCCCGCGCGGGGTCATCAACGGAAATTCGCCCAGGAACACGGTTTGGGTCTTAATTTCGCCGGTTTCGTAAGTAATAAATTCGGCCGTCACGTACATCGGCGCGTTGTAGGTCAGGTCCTTGTCCTTGCACTCGTCGATGGTGTAGTGCGGGCTCTCCAAGGTGTAGTCCTTAAAGGACAAGCTCATGGTGCCGCCGTTGTCCTCAATCGGGCTCATTTCGTTCAAGATTTCCTGCAGGCCGGAAGTGCGGGGAACATGCTTATCGCCGGTTTCATCGGCTTTCTTAACGCGCTCCTGCCAGGCTTCATTCCCCAGGAACCAGTCAAAAGATTCGGTCTGGAGCGCCAACAGATTCGGCGGCGCCATCGGTTCATCAATTTGGGCAAAAGACACCCGGAAAGGGTGAGTGGAGGATTCTTTGGATTTCGTAGCCAAGATTTCCGTTTCCTTTATGTCGTATGGATGGTCGAGATTCCCTTTTGGTTTCAAGAGGTTACCCTCCACTTTTGCGCGAAAAGTCGCGTCAACGGGGGTCTCCCCTTCCACCTTGAAAATCTCGATGCGCTCCGGCGTTTGAACATCTCGTCCCTCGCTGTACCTGCCGTGATATTGCCAGCGCATTCTTCTGCAATATCAACGTTAACAGGCGGCCTCGGACAAAGAACACGCAAACATCTACTCTATAACTTTTGCGTGCTGTAAGCAATTTTCCGCTGTTAAATCCTGGCAGCGCGACCCCGACAGCAAAGCTACTTAATGCTGCCGGAGGTAAGACCACCAATCAGACGCTTCTCGATGAGGGCAAACATGATAATGACCGGCACAATCGCGATTACGGATGTGGTAAACATGTACTGCCATTCACGCACGTAAAGCCCCAAGAAACGCGGCATTGCCACCGTCAAGGGTTGCAGCTCGGGCTTTTGCACCAACACGAAAGCCGCCGCGTACTCGTTCCAGGTATTAATGAACACGAACACGACCGCGGTAACGATACCAGGCCACACCAGAGGCAACGAGATTTTAAACATGGTTTGCAGACGTCCCAAGCCATCCATCAAAGCGGCTTCATCCACTTCCTTGGGTACTGAAGAGAAAAACGCCTGCATAATCCAGATTGCGAAAGACAGGTTAAAAGCCCCGTTGATGAGGATTAGCGCCACCCACACGACTTGTCCTTGCCAGCTGGAGAACTCCTGGTAGAGGCCGACCGCCAACACGGTAGGCTGGAGCATCTGGGTGCACAGTACCAGGAACAGGAAGGGCATCCGCCCGGGGAAACGGAACCGAGCCACATAGTAGGCCGCGGGGGTCGCCACCAATAGCACCAGGAGTGTCGCCCCGATGGCGATGACGGCCGTGGCCAAAAGCGATTTGCCTACGTTTACCGCGGGGAAGGACCACACCGTTAGGTAGTTGCTCAGTTCCAGTTTGGAAGGCAGGTAGTCCGGGGGGATTTTCCGCACGTCGCCGCGGGTCTTAACCGAAGTCACAAACATTAACGCGTAGGGAAATAGGAAGAACAACACAATCAGCAGCGCCCCGACAAGCGTCATGACCATGCCCGCGGGACGGCGTTTACGGCGGGTCGCTGGGGTAGCTTCAGAAGATGCCTTGGCCGGTTCAGAATGTTTGGTCAGAGGGGTACTCATGTTACTCCACCTCCTTCGTCGGCTTCACAGATATGAGATAGATGGCAATAATCACCAGGCAGAACATGAAGTTCAGGACCGACAGCGCACTCGAGACGCCCGGGCCGAGCTGTGCCTTGTACTGGAAGATCAAGGTTGTGGTGGTGTGGGCGGAGTGATAGCCAGGGGATTCCACCAAGATCTGCAAAATAGGCAGGGAGTTAAATACGTTGATGATGTTTATCAAAGCAGCGGTGGCGACAGCGGGGCGCAACATGGGGAACACTATCAGCCAATAGCGCTGGAAGGAGTTGGCACCGTCTACTCGAGAAGCCTCCAGAATGTCTTTCGGGACGGACTGCAGTCCCGCCAGGATGGTGTACGTCGTAAAGGGTAACGACACGTAGATAGCCACAAAAACTGCGACCCAGAAAGCCGCCGTGGGATTTTCCGTGAAAGCATAGGCTTTTTGCAAGATACCCGTGTCGACAAAAAACCGGTTGAACAGACCGTATTCTGAGTCAAGGCCGTAGTTAAAGGCGGTGGTCGTCATCACCACAGAACACGCCCACGGGAGAATCACGAAGAGTCGCACCAGCTTGCGACCGGGGAAGTCCTTGTTGAGGAACTGCGCCAACCCCAAGGAAACTAGCACTGTCACCGTCACGACTACGACCACCCACAGGGTGGTGTTGAGTAGCACCTGGCCAATGTGCACAGAGGGATAGGTCAGCGCCCCGGCTTTACCGACATAGTTATCCCAACCTGTAAACCCTTTGTTTACCCCATACTTGTTGAATTTAATGAAGGAATAGTAGATGAGCAGGATAGTCGGGTAAATCACAACCCCGATAATCAGCAGGAGAGTCGGCGCCAGCCACGGTATAGCGGCTACAGTTTCCAACCACCGGCTCTTTTTCGCTTTTGGCTCAGTTTGGGTGCGCAACTGGGTCTTGACGTTCTGTTCCATACTGGGCGCACTTTTCATATCGACGAGATTCCTCTATACAAAGTGGGTTTTTATCGGGGCTGTAGAGGTGACAGTCGCCACCTCTACAGCCCCCTTTTCAAGCGTTCACGTCAGGACTCGGCATCAACCTGAGATTGAATCGCATCCAGCACAGCGGCTGGTTCTTGAGCGGTCAGTTTCCCGGCAGTAGACTGCAGGGCTCCTTGCAGCGTATCCCACTGCGGGTTACCCACTGGCAGGAACCTTACGGTACTCAGTGCTTCGTAGAACTTCTTGTCGATGGGGCCGGCTTCGGACTTGCCTTGCTCAATGATGCTCTCCGTCACCGGAAGCAACCCGGAGGGGGCATACCAGTTCTTGTACATCGCGTCCGAGTAGAACAAGTCAAGGAATCCCTTAGTAGCCTGCTTGCGGGCGTCATCGCCATTGTCAAAAGCGAGGATGAAGTCCGTCACGCCGATTGCCACACCCTTGCCATCCTTGGAGGGAATCGGGGCGATATCGTACTTAATGTCGGGGTAGTCCTCCTCTGTTACGCTCAATAGGCCGGAGTGGGCCATCATCATGGCCACCTTGCCGTTGTTGAACAGGTCGGCGACATCTTGACGGTTGGACGTGCCGGCGTTGGGTTGGGTGCAGCCCTTATCGATAAGCTTCTTCATCTCGGTGAAAGCCTCCACGGCTTTATCGCTCTTGGCTTTCAATGTCTTGCCCTCGGACCAGTCACCACCGGCACCCCACAGCCACAGTGAGGACTCAACCTGAGCTTCCTCTCGACCTAGAGGCATACCGTAGGGGTACACATCCGGGGAAACAGCTTTAATCTTGTCGCAGGCTTGCTCCAGTTCGTCCCATGTAGCGGGAACCGTCGTGATGCCGGCCTTTTCAAAAATGCCGGTGTTGTAGGCCATCATGCGGGAGGAGGCCACGTCGGGGACGACCCATTGAGTTCCGTCCGCCCCTACCCCGTTCTTCAGAAGGGCGGGTTCAATCGTTTTTAGTACGTCCTCGCTCATGACTTCTGTAATAGGGTAGAGCAGTTCGCCGTCGGCTGCGGACGCAAAGTTATTGTCGTTCAGAATGTCGGGTAAGTCCTTGGCTTGTACACGAGCCTGCACCTTGGAGGAGAAATCGTCCCAACCTTCAACTTGCAGCTCAACCTTGACCTTCGGATAGGTCTTGTTGTACTCAGCAATAATGTTTTCCCAGTCCGTCTTGGTCGAGGAGGCGTACGAAGGAGCCAGGATTTTGATAGTGGTTTCCAAGTTAGCCGGATCCGCTGCAGCACTGCCTGAGCCGGAGTCAGAACCTGCACATCCTGCTAAAGCGAGCGCCGCGATTGCTGCTACTGCGCTAATTTTTACGATGCCTTTCACGAGCTTTCCTTTCCATTGTTGTAAGTTGTCAGCTCACGGTGGTAACCGAGGTAGTTTTTCCGCACTGTCTCAGGCGAAAAGGTGGACGTCATTGAACACCTACAACAAAGAATATGATTTTTTCTAATCATTTTGGTGCGTTTTAAACAAATTATTTTATTTGCCGGCACGTTCCTAGACAGTCAAAACCGTGATACCTTGGCTTTCCAAGACTTCTAAAGTTTGCGAATCGACACTGTCTGTGAGGATTTCGTCAATCGGTTCAAAGTCACAAATCCGGGCAGTCCCCAACGCGGAAAATTTGGAGCTATCTGCCACCACGGTGACTCGTTGCGCGGAACGGAGAAAATCAGCGTTGGTCTCCGCTTCCAGCAAGTCATCATTGAACAAACCACGCTTCAGGTCAATCCCCACCACGCCTAAAAACACTCGGGTCATCGCCAAGTTTTGCAGCACTAATCCAGACATGTTTCCAACGATTTCATACGAGCAAGGACGCATGGTTCCCCCCACGACGATGACTTTAATCTGGGGACGCAAAGCCAGTTCGTTGGCGATGTTGATGGCGTTCGTCACGACTGTTATCCCGTGACGTTGAAACCCGGAATCTTTCGAAACGCGCAGCGCCAATTCGCGCGAAATTTCCGTGGTGGTGGTTCCCCCGTTCAAGCCGATGACATCCCCCGGTTTCACCAATTTGGCGGCAGCTTTCGCCAGACGCTGCTTGGCTCGCCCACTATTCACCGGGCGATACCGCAAGGGCAGGTCCCCGGATAGGGGGTTGGCCACCGCTCCCCCACGAACCCGGGTCACCATCTGTTGGGATGCCAACCTGTCCAGATCGCGACGTGCAGTGGCTGGGGATACACCCAGGAGAGTTTCGATGTCCTCTACCTGAATCGAGCCGTTTTCGAGCACGAAATCAAGGATTTTGGTCAGCCGTAATGATTGATGGGCCATGCGCTTTCCCTCCTGATTGATTTAAAATGTCTATAACATGAAATTTAAATCAGTTTCAAACAATTTGTGTCACCTTGCGTGGTATTTTTGTTTCTGAACAATGTAGCCGATTCTGTAGGGAGAAAACACCGCCATGAGTATCACCGCTGAGGAAATTGCCAGCCAACCCCAAACCTGGAAACAGGCCATTGACATGCTCGCTTCCCTGGACCCCAAGTTTTTCCCTGATAAGGGCAAAAGTGTTGCCATGATTGGCTGTGGCACCTCCTGGTTCATGGCGCAGGCATACTGCCGAGCGCGGGAAGTCGCCGGACACGGAGTTTCCGATGCTTTCACCGCTACCGAATTCCCCCTGACACGCCACTATGACATGGTCATTACCCTGTCTCGTTCGGGCACCACCACGGAGATTATCGATATTCTCAAAGCCTTGCATGGCAAGGTTCCCACCCGATTAATTACCGCCGTCGGCAATGGTCCCGCCACACCCTTTACCGACATGGAACTAGTTTTAGACTTCGCGGATGAAACGTCGGTAGTGCAAACGCGTTTCGCCACCACGGCTCTGGCTTTGCTACGCGCCAGCCTCGGAGAGGACTTGACGAAAGCTATTGCGGATTGCGCCGCGGCAGTAAATGCGGAAATTCCCGCAGCTTTCGTAACCGCCGACCAATTCACCTTCCTCGGCACCGCCTGGACTTACGGACTCGCCAACGAAGCCGCCCTAAAGATGCGCGAAGCCTCACAATCCTGGACCGAGTCCTATCCCGCGATGGAATACCGCCACGGGCCGATTTCCATTGCCGAACCGAACCGCATTACCTGGATTTTTGGCTCCGTCCCCGAGGGGATGGAGGCGCAAATCGCCGCTACCGGTGCCACTTTGGTCCACCATGACTACGATCCGATGGCCTCCCTGGTGCTGCTGCAACGCGTCGCTGTGGCGCGCGCGGAACACCGGGGTCTGAATCCAGACACCCCGCGTCACCTGACTCGTTCAGTGATTCTGTCCTAATTACGCACCCGAATAATTCTCGCGTCTTTGGAGGGACAGATGTCACCCGATGAGCTTCCGACACCAAAAACCGGTTCTGCACCGGTGTACACGCTGGCCTTTGACGTGGGGGGAACGGACACGAAAGTTGCTTTCGTGTCTAACAGCGGTTCGCTGGTGACGCTGCCGACCCTAACGACCTCTACCGGCGGCGCTGTCGGTCTGATTGACCAAATTGCTGGTCAGTATAGTCAGATTCAACAGGCTTTGCACCGCGGTGAAATACGTCGCCCTGACGGCAAAGCTGTGACCGCTGAGCAAGTTTGCGGTGTTGTCGGCGTGGGTGTTCCCGGAGTAATGGTGGAAGACACCGGCATGACCATCACTTCAGCCAACCTTGGCTGGGGGAGTTTTCCCATGCGCGACCGATTAGGTGAAGCCTTAGGCGCTCCGATTGCGTTGGGACATGACGTTCGCTCCGGCGCCTTGGGCGAAGCCTTATTTACCGGACGTCAGGAGTGTTTTTTTGTCGCTATCGGGACCGGCATTTCGGCGGGGATTGTCCTCAACGGACGAGTACTGAACCGGAGTGGGAGCTCTGGCGAGATTGGACAGGTTCTACTTCCCAATCCCGATTTGAGTTATCTGGAAAAGGCCGCCGCGCCAGTTTCCACTCAGGCAACTCACCTCCCCCTGGAACGGATTGCTTCTGCCGAATATACCGCCCGACGCTACGCCCTTTTGAAAGGTATTTCCCCACAAACTGCCCACCCCACATCCAAGGATGTGTTCCTGAGGGAACGGGAAGGAGACGAATGTGCTCATCACGTAATCGAAACCGCCACGCAGGCATTGGGGGCAGTCTTGGCTGCCAGCCTGGCGACCTTGGGAAATCTTGATGTCATCGTAGGCGGAGGACAATCTAAGGAAGGACCCACCTACCTTGAACGACTCCGCCAGGCTACGTTATCGCACCTCGTGAACCTGCCCGAACCGCACTTCTCGCTGTCCAACTTTGGGTCGCAGGCACAACTGTTAGGTATCGCGGCGCAAGCCTTCGCCAAAGCCCAAGTTCCGATTATCCCCGCGGCCCGCCCGTCATAAGTTTGGAAAGACTCAGATGCCTCAGTTAGTTACTTTCACTCCCAACCCTGCTTTGGACATCACTTACACAGTGGATGCCTTCAAGATCGGTTCAACGCATCGGGTCGAGGACTTCGTTTACCGTGCCGGAGGTAAGGGCATTAATACAGCTTCAGTCCTGGCTCAAATGGGGTATCCCACCCTCGCAGTCGGATTTTTTTCCAGCCCGGAATACCTTGCCGACCTGGAAAAACGTAAACTAGAGTGGCAGGGTCGGTTTAGTTTTCAACCCTTGCCCATGCCATTCCCAAACCGCCAATCCGTAGCTATCGTGGCTGACGGAGACGCCACCGTATTCAACGAGGCAGGCCCGAACTATGACACTATGAACCCCAAAGACATTACTCAGCATTGGGAACAGGCGTGGCTGCAAGCACTCGAGCTGGACTGGGCGACCCCGAATGCTTTCGTCAGCATTAACGGGTCTTTTGCCCAGGGCAGTCCCCAGGGGATGCTCGGACGTCTCATCACCGGTTTGCATGACTTAGGCTGCTGGGTGATGGTGGATACTTCCGGGCAGTTTCTCTTAGAGGCCGCTCAGGCAGGCGCGGATTGCCTGAAACCGAATGTGGCGGAACTGCGTGAGGCCACCGGTATTACTGAGTTGCCCGCGGCGGCGCGCTCTTTGCTATCTCTGGGAGCTCGCTCCTTGCTGATTTCCGCTGGACGTGACGGGCTGGCCTACGTGGAGCATCCCGCCGCGCCTGTGCACACCGCCTCGCTACAGGTCGAGTGGGCCGCCCCCGGGATGACTTTGGAGGGCAATCCTACTGGAGCGGGAGATGCGGCGGTAGCTGGATTTCTCTCCGGCATGACCGAAAACTTGCCGACACACGAGGCTCTCGGGCGTGCGGTGTCTTGGTCGGCTGCCGCGGTTCCGGCTGCAGTTGCTGGCGTGTTGGAAACAGATATGGTGGCAACAATTGCCGCTAAAATGACCTTTCAAACTGAAGAATGGAGTGCATAAATGCTGTGCGATATACGTAAACTCGCTGCTGAGGCCGCCTCGGCCGGAGTCGGTCTGGGGGCTTTCAACGTGGTGCTGCTGGAACATGGCGAGGCCCAAGTCGCTGCGGCAGAAGCGGTCAACCTACCGGTGATTCTGCAGCTGTCCCAAAACGCTGTTAAGTACCATCATGGCTGGCTCGACCCTATCGGCAGTGCCGTGCTAAAGCTAGCCGAACAGGCAAAAGTCCCGGTGGTAGCGCACCTCGATCACGCTGAGGACCTCGACCTGTGCCGCGCGGCGGTAGATTTGGGCTTTACCTCGATTATGTATGACGGCTCCAAACTGCCGGATGCGCAAAACCGTGACACCACCGCGCAGATTACCCAGTGGTGTCACGACCGTGGCGTGAGCGTCGAGGCTGAACTGGGCGAGGTCGGTGGAAAAAATGGAGTCCACGACCCGAGCGCACGCACCAACCCAGAGGACGCCGCAAAGTTCGTGGCAGACACCGGCGTGGACTTGCTGGCGGTAGCAGTGGGGTCTTCACACGCGATGACCTCGCGCGATGCCACGTTGGACACGGATTTGATTTCTGCCATTAAAAAGGCCGTTCCGGTTCCGCTGGTTCTGCACGGTTCTTCCGGGGTTTCTGACGAAGGAATGCGCGCCGCTATCAAAGCGGGAATGACCAAGATTAACGTCTCTACGCACCTGAACGTGGTCTATACCGCGGAAGTTCGTAAGGACTTGGCACAAGGCCCCGATTTGGTCGACCCCCGCAAGTATTCCCGTAACGGTAACGCCGCATTGCAAGCGGAAGTGGAACGTCTGCTTCTCTGGTATTCAGGGAAATAAACCCCGCTAGATGCTGAAATTCCGGGAAGGAATCGTCAGGATACCCGTCAGCTAACCGTTTATCGCGCGTAGCCCGAAAGTGAAGGTTTCTGGTTTCCCTGGTTCCAGTACCAGCACGTCCTGGTTGCGGCTCAGGGCGTTTGGCGGGCAGGTCATCGGCTCGACCGCCAGGGCGCGCCCATCATCAACGCCGGGGAAAGCCTGCTGGCGAGCGGGGTCAGCGGTATAAATCTGGAGCCACCGACACCACGGTCCGGCACTGAGTTCCGTCCCTGAACCGTCCGCCCGGCACAAGGCGGCCCGCACATACCCATCCGGTTCGGGTTGCGCGCGAAAGGCATGGTCAAGCCACAGTCCGCGCAGCGCTACCGGCCGTGCTTGACCCAAAACAGTGTCCGCGGGTCGCTCCAAACCGGTCGGCAGGTTGCGTGTCGAATCGAGCACCAGGTTGTCGCCTACCGAGACACTCAGGGCACATTCGTCCAGGCCCGCACCCCCCGCGCTCAAATAAGGATGCCACCCGAATCCAAACGGGCAGGGCGCAGCGCTCAGGTTAGACACCCGCAGTTCGCCTCGCAGCCCTTGGGTCGCGTCAACGCTCCAGTTCATCACGTATTTAAGTCGCCACGGCCAGCCCGGCTGCGGTTCCATTTCCAGCGTGAGGCTCACCGCCGCGGGGTTGTCGGACGTTTCGGGATCGAGTTCCCAAGACCGTTCCCTGACGAAACCGTGAATGGCGTTATGGCGGTCAGGTTCGTTGATTTCGAGGTGGTACGTTTCGCCTTGAAACGTGAAATTCCCGCCGTCCACCCGGTTGGGCCACGGTGCCAGCAGACATCCCGCCGCAAACGGAACCGGAGAGACTTGTGACAACCCCTTGTGCGGCACCGGAGGAGTCACCACCAGCGGCTTGTCCGCAAAAGTCAGCGACCACAAGCCCCCACCGAAAGGAGAAATCTGGGCGCAGTATTGACCGGCTCGAAGTTCTATGAAGTCATTGCTCGAGGTCATGCCACGATTTTAGCAAGGTGAGGAGGAGGAAACCATTGCCGTTTCTTAACGGCTCCGCACCCTGAGCGCTTCGCTCATTTTCTGCCGCCTGGCGGCAAACTCGAGCTGAACCTATTTCGTGCAATTTTGCGACATATTTTAAGGAGCTACGCCTGAAACGGCAAACCATTGCCGTTTCTTAACGGCTCCGCACCCTGAGCGCTTCACATTTCTGCTACTTCGTAGCAGGGGCGAAGCGCCGCTTGGCGGCAGAAATGCTCAGCGCCCAAAGAAGCTCGTGAATAAGGATTGCGGTTTGCGTTTGTCCTCGGGACAGGTACACCACTGGTCAGCCGGGACGCTGGCCTTGACCGCGTCAATATGTTGACCGCATCCTGTCCAAGTCGTCTTTCCGCAGTTCGCGCACTTGACTGGAGAGCACATATTATTCCCTTTCCTCTATCCGGAATCGTCTGTTGGAAGCTATGTTACATTTCCAGCACCGCACCGGGGTTGTCAAAGTAATAGGCGAAAACCGTATTGACCCCGCCAGATAATACTTTAGCATTAATCCCTGCGGGTTCCAGAATTCTCTGTGCCAGCCAAGCGTTAGCCCCGCTATCATCGCTCAAGTACACGGTTTTCCCGTCGGCCCAGGAGCGCACCTCGTCCAGCCGTGAACGCAGTTCCGTCAAGGGGATACACCTGGCGCCCTGCAAATGTCCGGCATTGAACTCGGGGACGGGGCGCACATCAAGTATTGGCGTGGCGGGGTCGAGGTGAGCCGCTTCCTCGGCGTACCACAGTTTCAGCCGGCCACGCAGCACATTTTCCGCCACGTAACCCAGGAAATTGACCGGATCCTTCGCTGCGGAATACGGGGGCGCATACGCCAAATCCAAGTCAATCAAATCGGGGGCACTCAGCCCAGCCTTGAGTGCCGTGGCAATAACATCGATACGCTTATCTACCCCGTTGCCCCCGATGCCTTGCGCGCCGAGAATCCTGCCGTCCGTGGCCGCAAAATGCAGCATCAGCTGCATCGGTTGGGCACCGGGCAGGAAAGTGCCGTGGTCGGTGGGATGGGTGTGAATCGTGCGGTAGGCGATGCCCCTCGCATCGAGTTCGGCTCGGTTGGCCCCAGTCTGGGCCACTGTCATGGGTCCCACCCGAAAAATCGAGGTAGAGATGGGTTTAGGTAGGGGCCGGGCCGATTCTGGGTCAGCGATGAAGTCGGCGATAAGCCGGGCCGTGCGGTTGGTCGGACCGGCCAGCGCAACCGGCCGCGCTTGTCCGGTCACCCCGGTCTGCTGCGTAACGGCGTCACCGCAGGCGAACACGTCAGGCAAGTTCGTGCGTCCGTGCTGGTCAATCTCGATATATCCCCGCTCATCAGCCTTAACCCCGGCTGCCACGAAAGGCTCGGTGGCGGGAGTAACGCCCGCAGCCAGCACAATCAGCCCCGCCTCCAGGCACTGCCCGTTTGACAGTTCTGCCAGGTCGTGAGCGGGGAAATGTTGGATCTTGGTGACACGAGTTTTCGCGATGACGTTAATATTGAGCGATTGCAGGGCTCCGGTCACCAGATGAGCCATCTCCAGGTCCAGCGGAGGCATGACATGGTCACTGCCTTCGACGATAGTCGTGTTGATGCCGCGGTGAGCCAGGGCTTCCGCCGTTTCGATTCCGATGAATCCCCCGCCGATAACCAGCGCTGATTTTGCACAATCAGCCAGGCCGACAATCTGTTGGGCATCATCCACCGTGCGCAGCGTGTGGACCCGCGGAGAATCCAAGCCCGCAATCGGGGGACGCGCGGCCCTCGCTCCGGGAGAAAGCATCAGCTTGTCGTAGCTTTCGGTGAAGATACTCCCGTCCGCGCCGCGCACCTGCACGGTTTTCGCGTTCGCATCCAGGCTGATGACCTCGTGATTCACCCGCACATCCAGGTTCAATTTCGCTTTCAGGCTCTGGGGTGTGTTCAGCAGTAGGCTTTCCCGCGTGGGAATCTCCTGGCCGACATAGAAAGGCAAGCCGCAGTTAGAAAACGAGGGGTACGGCCCTTTTTCAAACACCACGATTTCGGCTGACTCGTCCAACCTGCGCATCCGCGCCGCGAAGGACAGACCGCCCGCAACTCCGCCAACCACTACCAGCTTCATTTCCTCCCCTTTTCTTCGTTTTATTCAGAAGGTTCTCCGGGCGCTTTCCCGGTGAACTCTCGACACCATTAACATAGCATGAGGTGGCGCATGAGGGTAAACCGACCACCGCCACCCGCAGCGAGCTACCGCCCACCCGTGCTTGTGCGCTTGAGAAAAACCGGCAAAAACGGCTAGAGCAGGGCGAACAGCAGACCGAGCAGGCCGCCATAAGCCAGGGTTAAGAAACCGGTGTTACGCAGGGCGACAATTAAGGACTTGCCAGTCTGGTGTGCGCGTACCGGACGCATAGTCCGCAAAGCACCCAGCCACAACACGAGCTGCACCACAAAACCGCTGCCCCATTGGATAAATCCGCCGGGGAAGATATCCGGCCACGGCACAAATAGCACCGCCAGTGACAACAGCAACGCGATATAGATAAAAAGCCGGTAAATACGGCGCGACCAGGCATCGCCCAAACGTACCGCCAGGGTGATTTTGCCGGATTTACGGTCCGTGGGGATGTCGCGCAGATTATTGACCATCAGCAACGCGCAGGACAGCAACCCCAACCCGCTGGCCAGCGCCCAAGACTGCCACGGTAGGACTTGAGCCTGCACCCACAGGGTTCCCTGCACCGCCACCAAACCGAAAAAGACAAAAACCAGTAGCTCAGACAGGCCTACCCCGGCGTAGCCATAGGGATGCTTGCCCCCGGTATAGAACCAGGCAGCCGCTACCGCTATCACTCCGGCGCCGATGAGCCACCAGGACTGGGAAACGATGGCGACACTCAGGCCCACAGCGCTGGCTAAGGCGAAACAACTCAGCGCTACCGCCAAGACCTTGCGCGGATTTTCCCCGCCACCGACCAGGCGCGGCGGTCCAACGCGGTATTCATCCGTGCCCCGAATCCCGTCTGAATAGTCGTTGGAAAAATTCACCCCGATTTGTAGCAGCAGCGCCACTGCCAGGCAACCCAGGGCCAGCCAAGGATCCATCTTGCCCAATCCGGCGGCAATGCCGGTGCCGAGCAGGACAGGTGCCGCCGAAGCCGGGAGGGTACGCAGCCGCGCTCCTTCAATCCAGGCTTGAGCAGTGGCCATCGAGGTTCCTTTCTTTGTAATCGTTGCGCCACCGGGTGTGAGGTTTCGCGCTTTCACGAGGTTCTTCGCCCGGGGTTTCGGCGTAATTCGCCGTAAAAAGTCTAACGCGGTTTTAACCTGAAATTAACCGGTTAATTGTGTGACCCCTGGTGCGGGGTTTCAGAGCACGTGTGGATTATAGAGGGAGAATATCCGCAACCCAGCGAGTATCCTCTGATTCTCGCACCTGAATTCCGGTGTCTATGCTCCGGATTTTCTGCCATGTTTAGGTGTGAAACTTCCTTGGTTTTTGGAACAGTTGCACGAACGACCGATCTCGACCCACAATCCGGGTTTTTGCTGACCCGTTTTTTCTCAACCTGCAGGTAGGTGCGATTCTAATTTTGCGGAGCCGGCACTGAGCAGAGTGAAATCGGTCATTCGTGCAAAACAGCCCCGGTATAGGGATTCATCGCGCGGTGCTCGGGCTTCGAACTCGCGATTTTTCGCATTCGGGGGTTGTGAGACGATGGAGTCATGGCGAAAGAAAAAACGGTTTACGTGTGCTCCAACTGCGGGGAGGAATGGCCCAAATGGGCTGGTCAATGCCGTGGCTGCGGCCAGTGGGGCACTTTGGAACAGAACGTGGTCCTGGCGAAAAGCTCAGCCCGCGGGGGTGGCGGAACCGCGGTGCGCGGTTCCGGCGGATACGGGCGCCCGGCGTCCCCGGCCAAACCCATTGGCCAGTACTCCACCGAGAGGGCGGTGCGCCTGCCCACGGGAGTGGGTGAATTCGATCGGGTCCTCAGTGGCGGCATCGTACCTGGTGCGGTCATCCTGTTGGCTGGAGAGCCCGGAATCGGAAAGTCAACGCTACTGTTAGAGGTCGCTGCCCGGATTGCCCAAGGCACAGTCCCGCCCTCGCCCGACGCTGGTGGGAACTCCCGGCTACGCTTGGTTTCCCCCGATTCACCGCACCCCATCACCCCAGAAACTGAGGGTAAAACTGTCCTGTACCTCACTGGGGAGGAAACCGCCGAAGCCGTACTGTCCCGGGCGAAACGTATCGGTGGAGTGGCGGACAACCTTTACCTGGCAGCTGAAACCCAGGTCTCGCAAGCCCTGGCTCAAATCGAGACAATCAGCCCGGATTTAACCATTATCGACTCCATTCAGACCTTGACCGATCCCACTATGGACACGTCTATCGGCGGCCCGGCTCAGGTTCGTGAAGTCGCGGCCCGGCTCATTGACGCGGCAAAGGGCCGGCACATGGCACTGGTCCTGGTGGGGCACGTCACCAAGGACGGGGCGGTGGCAGGTCCACGCACCCTGGAACACCTGGTGGACGTAGTGTGCCAGTTTGAAGGCGAACGAACCGGGGAGCTACGGCTGTTGCGCGCGGTGAAAAACCGCTACGGCCCTACGGATGCGGTCGGTTTCTTTCAAATGGTCGAATCCGGCATCGAAGGCATCGAAGATCCCAGCGGCCTGTTCCTCAGCAAAACGGCCGAGCCGGTGCCCGGGGCCTGCGTCACTATGTCGCTGGAAGGCCGACGTGCCCTGCCTATAGAGATAGAAGCCCTGGCCACCCCCATAGCGGGCGGATCACCGCGACGCACGGTTTCCGGTCTGGATTACTCACGCACCGCCATGATGCTGGCTGTCCTGCAAGCCCGACTAAAACTGCCTTTCGGCACTTTGGACGCTTACGTCTCTACGGTTGGCGGAGCCAGAGCTGTCGAGCCCGCAGTGGACTTGGCAGTTGCGCTCGCGGCGGCCTCTGCCGTGACGGGCCAGGTCATCGACCCTGGTCTGGTGGCTTTCGGGGAAGTCTCGTTGACCGGAGAAATCCGTTCCTGCACCTCGGTGTCTCGCCGGGTAGCGGAGGCGGCTCGGCTGGGGTTCACTGGCGCTATTGTGCCGGCTGCCGCCGCGGGTGGTTTGCAGGCCCCGCGGGGATTCAAGATTCAAGCTGCCGCAAACCTGCGTGAAGCGATGAGCCTGGCCCTGCGCCGCGCCCCCGCCTCGCCTCCAGACCACGAAATCTGAGTTAAACCGAAACGGAACTTTTCCCACGCATGCCGTGTCACAATGAGTACATCTCGACTACCGAAAGGACATAATATGATCCGAAAACGTTTCATTGTCACGGTAAGTGCCCTCGCTATGGCGGGAGCATCAACTATCACCTGCACCGCCGCTAATGCTGAGGGCTTCAACCAGCTCGCGGGCACTAATCGTTACGAAACCTCCGTAGCGATTTCTCGCCACGCCTACCCCAGCTCAGCGGAAAATGTTTACTTGGCACGCGGCGATGTTTTAGCCGATGCTCTCTCAGCAGGATCCCTGCCGGGTGGCCCAATTGTTCTGGTCAATCCCCACGGCAACAACGATGCCGCCGCCCAGTATGTAGCCGGTTTGAAAGTCACCGGCAAAGTCATTGCCTTGGGCGGGCCGGGCGTAGTTTCTGATGCAGCCTTGACCCAAGTGGCTGGGGATAAACCTACCGCCCGGATTTTTGGGGCTAACCGCTATGAAACTTCAGCTAAGATTGCCGCCGCTGCTTTCCCGAGCGGCGCCAAAGTGGCTTATATCGCCAATGGTGCCGGGGATGGCTCCCCCGATGCGGTAGCTGGTGGGGTTCTCACGGACGGCCCGGTCATTTTGGTCAATCCCAGCGGAAATAACGCTTTCGCCGCCAATGCGATTAAGGCACTTGGAGCTCAAAAAGTCACCGCCTTGGGCGGACCGGGCGCCGTGTCCGCGGAGGTGCTTGCCGAAGTTGCCCAAGGGGCAGACACCGCCCGCTTGCAGGGTGAGAACCGCTACGCCACCTCCCTGGCTATCGCCAACTACGCTTTCCCCGGTCACAAGGGGAACTTCTACGTGGCTCGCGGTGACGTGTTGGCTGATTCAGTTTCCGGGGGAGCGCTCCAGGACGGTCCCATCATCCTGTCCTCCACCATGCCGAACCCGGGAATGAATACCGCCGCTGGTTACGTGCATAATAACTCGGCTTCTCCCATTTTCTTAGGTGGTAGCATCTGGGATCCGCAGGTCATGCAGATGATTGCCAGCGGCACCGGATACACTCAGCCAGCTCAACCGGCTCAACCGGCTCAACCGGCTCAACCGGCTCAACCGGCTCAGCCCGCTCAACCACAGCAACCGCAGCAACCAAATAATCCTGGTAATGCGGCCGGGTCCGCGGAGCAAGCCGCCGCCCAGGAGGAAGCAGATATTCATGCCGGCATTAATGCCCGGCGTGCCCAGGACGGCATCGCGCCTCTGACTCGCGATCCCGCTATGGATGCCCTCGCCCGCGCCTGGTCGCAGCATATGGCTCAAACCGGCGAATTCGAGCATTCCAATAATGCTCCTAACGGCATCCTCTCGATTCTCGGCTCGAAGTGCATGGCAGTAGGCGAAAACATTGACTGGCACATGGGCTTCTTCCCCGCTGGTCAGGGCGGCAGCAAGCACGTCACCAACTGGATTCACTCGCCCGGGCACTTCGCGAACCTGATGAACGCCGGATTCACCACCACCGGTATCGGGGTGTGGTTCGACGGGCCGAATTCGTCCTACGCGACCCAGATGTTCTGCCGGTAAAGGCTTCCTGAACAGGCAAAACACCTAACTTAATCAAGTTTTTCTAACTTAATAAACTTTTTGGGGCTGGCGCACGCCAGCCCCAAAAAGCATTAATCCCAAAACAGCGCCAAATCGGCCGATTCTCAGTCAGAGAACTCGATGGCTGTGCCGCCGCGGGACACGGCCTCGACACGGCCCGTCTGCGAGTTGCGGCGGAACACGGCGTGGGAAACCCCTGCCAGTTCCTCGGCCAACATCGTCTTTGGCTCGATAAAGAACCCGGTATCACCAGGCATAACACCGCCGGAAGGCATGTAGTAAACCTTGGTGTCGCTGTTCAAATACAGACCGCCTTCAACGACGCAGTCGTCTCCCAGCGGAACCGCCAGACCAGAGTTCGCCCCCATGTGACAATCCTTACCCAAGGACACCCGCTTGTGCACGCCCACCGCCAAAGTACCCGCGGTGGAGGCACCGCCAGCCAAAGTCGTGCCTTCATCCACGGTCACACCCTGCGACAGCCGTCCCTCAATCCGGGCCGCGCCCAAGGTTCCCGCGTTATAGTTCACGAACCCGGTGTAGCCAATCTCGGTACCCGGATGCAGGTAAGCCCCCAACCGCACGTTCTCGGTATTGGCAATCCGCACCCCGTCCGGGGTCACGTAGGTGGTCATCCGGGGAATCCGATCCACGCAACGGATGTTGGCGCCGATGCCGTACTTGGTCATCAGGCGCAGACGGGTTTCCTCAAAGTTCTCGTAATCACAAGCCCCCCGGCTGGTCCACGCCACCAGGTTCAGCTTGTCAAACAAGCCTTCCAGACTCAAGGTGTTGGGTTTCACCATCCGCCACGACAGGGCGTGCAAACGCAAGTAGCCATCGGGAGCGCTTTGGACATCGTCCTCCAAATCGGCACTCACGGTGATGACCTTGTTAATAATCAGGCGGGCATCGTCCTTGCCCTCCAAGTGCGCCAGCTTCGCGGTCAGTTCTTTTGCCTTCGCCTCGTCCACTTCGCCCTCATAAATGTAAGGGTACCAAGTGTCCAGCGACTTCCCGCTCTCAGTTTCGGCCGTCAGGCCCACACCCCAAACTTTCTTAACCATGTTTTTCCTTCTCTCTAATTGTCAACACTTTTCCTCACCCTCCGGTGCCGGGACACGTCAGGCGGCGCGGTAAACCGGACAGGGCGGGGAAACGTAAAAGTCGATTACTTGGCAGACCGAGAACGCAGATTCTCGTAGTGACGCTCGGCGTGGCCGATGTAAACCTGACGCGGGCGAGCAATCTTGGTCGCTGGATCGGCAATCATCTCGCGGTACTGAGCAATCCAGCCCGGCAGACGACCCACCGCAAACAGCGGGGTAAACATCTTCATCGGGAAGCCCATCGCGCGGTAAATCAAGCCAGTGTAAAAGTCCACGTTGGGGTACAGGTTACGGGAAACGAAGTAATCATCGCTCAACGCGATGCCTTCCAGCTCCAGTGCCAGATCCAGCAGCTTGTCGGCCTTGCCCAGACGACTCAACACTTCGTGAGCGGATTCTTTTACGATGGCGGCGCGCGGGTCGTAAGCCTTGTATACGCGGTGGCCGAAGCCCATCAGCTTGATACCGTCTTCCTTATTCTTGACCTTTTCCACGAAGGTCTTAACTGACATGTCCGTGTCCCGCAGCTGAATCAGCATGCGCAATACCGCCTCGTTCGCCCCGCCGTGCAGCGGGCCGGCCAGCGCACCCACCCCGGAAGCCACCGAAGTGTACAGGTTCGCGTGAGAGGAGCCCACAAAACGCACCGTCGAGGTCGAGCAGTTCTGTTCGTGGTCGGCGTGCAGGATGAACAGGCGGTCCAAAGCACGAACCATCGCCGGATCAATATCAAAGGACTGGTAGGGCAGCCCGAAACACATGCGGATAAAGTCCTCGGTCAGGTCCCGAGACGCGTCCGGGTACAGCTGAGGCAGGCCGGCGGCGCGCTTCGCGATGGTTGCGACCATGACGGAAAGCTTGGCCAGCAGTTGAATCGTGGCTTCTTCAAGCTGTTCAGGTTCGAGGGGGTTCAGAGTGTCCTCATAGTAGGTCGCCAGACCGGCAACGCCCGCCTGCAGGATTGACATGGGGTGACCATTCGAGGGAAAGGCCGTAAAGAACGCCTTAAAGTCCTCGGGCAACAGACGGTTGCGCTTGATTTTGTGGGTGAAGGTTTCCAGGGACTTCGCGTCGGGCAGGTCACCATAAATCAAGAGGTAGGCGACCTCTACGAAACTGGATTCCCGAGCCAGTTCCTCAATCGGGTAGCCGCGGTAACGCAGCACCCCGTTAGCGCCGTCAATGTAGGTAATCTTGGATTCGCAGTTGGCGGTATTACCGAAACCGTAGTCCAAAGTGACGTTGCCAGTACTGCTCAACAGTTTGTTGATTTCAAGACCGTTGTTGCCTTGCGTGGCCTGGTGAAAAGGGGTATCCAATCGCTTCTGGTCAGACTGAATAAAGTACTCTCCGTTATTCTCACCCATGAGATTCCTCCTCGATGATTTTTATTTTCATATAAGCGCTGGTCCGGCAGCATTGCCAGGCTGGGGGGCTTTGGGACTTAAGTCCTTAGGACTATAGTACTCCCGTTACCCGCGTTTCGTCCAATAGTTTTTGGCGTCAATAATTTAAATAAAAATCACCGGGGCGGTGCAGATTCGCTCTGCACCGTACTGTACGTTGAGGAGGCGTTCAGTCAAGCCTCACAAAGGCACCGCTCCCAGTGCCGGAATCAACCCTGGGGAGGCAGCGCGGCCACCATCGGGTCGTCCTTGTCGACCTTGCCCACCACCGAGGCCCCGCCAGGGGTCGGGTTATCAAAATCAGCAAAAAACTCTCGATTGGCCCGCAAGAAGTCCGTCCACGGCGCGGGTAGGTCGTCCTCGTAATAGATTGCCTGCGGCGGGCACACCGGCTCGCAAGCTCCGCAATCCACGCATTCCAGCGGGTTGATGTACAGAGTGCGTTCGCCCTCATAAATGCAGTCGACCGGGCATTCGTCGACACAAGCCTTGTCTTTCACGTCCACGCAGGGTTGAGCTATCACGTATGTCATGAATCTATCCTACCCCGTGTCGTCAGGTTCACCTGTCGGCTAGTCGTCTGTGCTTGGGGACGCGGCTGCGGCTTCACGAGCTTTTTGTGCGGCCAAATCTTTCGCGCACACCACCGCATTATCCGGCGCGTAGGTGTGAGTGTAGGTCTTGGAATCGACCTTTTTCCCATCCAAGTAGCGGGTACGCGTGTTGCTGACGGTAAAACCGGGCTGGCCCGCCCCAGATGGAACGCACTTGGACCAATTGTTGATGGTCTGTTTCGGCTGCACATAGTTTGTCCGCGGACTTTGCGTTGACTCCACGGTGTAGTACTTGGTGCCCCAGATACGCATATGCAGCTGACCCCCGCCGGTCCATCCCTGCAACACCACAGCCGTTGGATTCGGGTTTTTCCACTTCAAATCCAGGGAACCGGTCCACAGGGTGCATTCGCGTCCGGCCGGATAGCGGGTGAAGTAAACCCCGTGAGGATTGAACTCAATCAAATCCATTCCCGCAAACCAGGCCGCATTCAAGGCTGTGACGCACATCTGGGACAGACCACCGCCAATGGCTGTGGTGTGCACACCGTTTTCAAAGACCCCCGAAGCTCGCCAACCATTCTCGGGCGTCAACGGCCCCAAGTCACGTTCCAGGGAAAAGTCCTGTTTCGGGAGATACATTTTCCCAGTCAGAATCTGGGCCGCCTTGGTCAGATTACTGGTCCGCACGCTGTCGGCAGTCAGCGGGGTGGCAAACTCCCCAATAATCTCTTTTACTCCGGCTTTATTGGCGTCATCGGTGGAGAACTGGGGAGGAATCGGGGTCAAATCGAGACTGACCTCACGGTTTTCCGTCGAAGTTGCTCCCAAGGTCACCCGGTCGGCCAATTCTTTCGGATCGAGTTTGGTCCCATCCACGGATGCCACCACCTGGGGAGTTCCGGAACTAAAACTGAAACGAGCGTTAACCGGCTCGGTTTCCAAGCCCTTGGTGCTTCCCAAGGTGAATTTCTTAAGTTTCTCCCCGTCAAAACTAGCTTTCAGCTCCTCGCCGCGCAGAGACCAAGTGACGTCCTGACACAGTTCAGCAGTGGGAATTTCCAGGCTTTGCCCGCCGACGTTGAGCTTCACCGGGGCGCTCATCAGGGTTTTCGCCTCGCCCTCGGTGGCGGCGTCCAACTGGGCCTGGGTGGATTTCGGGGCACTAGACTTGCCCGGAAGTTTCAGGGGGTCCCCTTGCTTCCACCACGATGTTTGCAGCAGGGCGGTGGCGGCTTTCAGATTCAGCTCGCGTCCCGGACTGGGCTTGACCGGCTTTAGCTGACCCGCCTGACAATTAAAATCAGCTTCCTGCGGCGCGGACTTTAGATCCGCGGCCGCCGCGGAAACGGCTTTATAAAGCGCTTTTTCATCAATCTTCGATTTCAAATCCAGCGCGCCAGCACCACCGATATGAGCGATAATCTTGACTGGGTTCAAGGAGAAATCGGCGACCTCGTGCACGGAAGAGGGGAAATCGGGCTGCAGCCCCGCCACAGCTGGATCAACGTTCGCCGTCTTGGCGCCTAGTTTCACCCCGAAAGGCTGCTTCAGCTTGTCCCCCAAATCGGAATCGAGCTTCTTAATGGCGGCATCGGGCGTCATTCCCCCGACAGAAACCCCCGCGATTGACGACCCTCGGGGCATACTGCCCGACACGGCTACGGCCACCCCCACGTAGGCCAAAGCTAAAACCCCAATGGCCGCGCCGATAAACACCGGAAACTTGCCGCTGCGTTTCTTGTCCTGCGCAAAACCGGGGAACATTTCAGTGGCGTTGGTAGTCCGCGCCCCACTCGGCGTTTTTCCTGCCGGTCTAGCGGGCCGGGGAACGGGACGGGGCATGGCAGGACGCTCCCCTTTAGGGGAGGCACCTGGCCTCGCACCTTTATTCACCTCTGGTTTGCCCATCGAATCTCCCCGCGGTATCCGCTCTTGGTATATCCGCCGAATTACTGCTCGCGGCGGCGACGCGCCGCATCTTTGTAGCGCGTTTCCGTATCTAAGATTACCTTACGAATCCGCACAGCTTCTGGAGTTACCTCCACGCATTCATCATTTCCGGCAAATTCCAGGCTTTCCTCTAGGGTAAAGTTCATCGGCGGGGTCAGACCTTCAAAAGCGTCCTGGGTGGAGGAACGCATATTGGTCTGCTGTTTTTCCTTGGTAACGTTGACAATCATGTCATCGCCACGCGGGTTCTCCCCCACGACCTGGCCTTCGTAGACCTGCGAGCCGGGCTGAATGATGAAGCTGCCGCGCTCCTGCAGTTTAATCATGGCGTAAGGGCTGGCTTTCCCGGCGCGGTCCGCGATGAGCGAGCCGGTCGCCCGCCCCTCGATCTCGCCTTGCCACGGCGCCCAACCGGAACTGACCGAGGAGGCAATCCCGGTGCCGCGCGTTTCGGTCAAAAACCGCGTCCGAAAACCAATCAAACCGCGGCTCGGCACGGTAAATTCCAGACGCACCCAGCCGGTTCCGTGGTTGGTCATCGTGTTCATCTGACCTTTGCGCGCCGCCAGCAGCTGCGTCACCGTTCCCAAGTGTTCTTCCGGGACGTCCACGGTCAGGGCCTCCATTGGCTCCATCAGCTTGCCGCTTTCTGTCTTGGTCACGACCTGCGGTTTCCCGGCGGTCACTTCGTAGCCTTCCCGGCGCATCTGTTCGACCAAGATTGCCAAAGCCAGCTCGCCACGGCCCTGCACCTCCCAGGCGTCCGGGCGCCCGATATCCACAATCCGCAGGGACACGTTACCTACCAGCTCCCGCTCCAAACGATCCTTGACCTGGCGTGCGGTAACTTTTGCATCTTTCACCCGCCCGGCAAACGGGGAAGTATTGATGCCAATCATCATGGAAATCGCCGGTTCGTCCACCCGAATCAGTGGGAGGGGACGCGGGTCGTCCACGTCAACCAGGGACTCGCCGATGGTGATGTCCTCGATACCGGCCACCGCGACAATATCCCCGTATTTTGCCGACTCGGCAGGGACCCGTTCCAGGCCGTGCGTGGCCAGCAGCTGGGTAATCTTCACAGTTTCCACCATGCCGTCCTGGCGAGCCCAACCGACTGTCTGACCTTGCCGGATGGTTCCGTTGTGAATCCGCAGCAGCGCCAGGCGGCCCAGGAATTGAGACGCGTCGAGGTTCGTGACGTGCGCCTGTAGCGGTGCCTCCGGATCGTAGGTGGGTCCGGGAATATGTTGCAAAATGGCTTCAAACAGGCATTCCAGGTCGCCATCAGGAACATTGCCGTTGCCGGGATTCGTCAGAGACGCCGCCCCGACCTTTGCCGAAGCGTAGATAATCGGCAGGTCCAGCAGCTGATCCAGGTCCAGACCGTCCTCACCGAGTTCCCCGCTGGCTTCCAAGTCAGTGGCCAGCGTCAGCAACAGGTCGGTAGCTTCGGAAACAACTTCGTCGATACGCGCATCGGGGCGGTCGACCTTATTAATAACCAACACGACCGGCAGACGCGCCGCCAACGCCTTGCGCAACACGAAACGAGTCTGGGGCAGGGGACCTTCTGACGCGTCCACCAGCAGCACCACCCCGTCTACCATCGACAGACCGCGCTCGACCTCCCCGCCAAAATCGGCGTGACCGGGAGTATCCACCACGTTGATGGTGACGCCCTGGGGGCACCCGCTATCCACGGCTGCCGGGCCGGAATACTTGACCGCCGTGTTCTTTGCCAGGATGGTAATGCCTTTTTCACGCTCCAAGTCGCCCGAATCCATGACCCGTTCCGGGCCGTCCGCCCGGAGTCCCTCGGCGTGAGCCTGTTTCAACATGGCGTCGACCAGGGTCGTTTTCCCGTGATCAACGTGCGCGACGATGGCGACATTTCGGATATCTTGACGCTGTGCCATAAACCCTTTTCTGTAGTTACCGGTTTTCCTAAAACAACGTCCTATTGTAACGCCGCTTACTCGCCGGTGAACAACGGAATCTTGGCGCCGGGAATCGCGTCAATCAAATCTCTGGTGTAAGCCTGGGCCGGGTGGTCAAAGATTTCGTCAGTCAAACCGGTTTCCATGACCCGGCCCTCCTGCATCACCACCACGTCATCAGCCATCTGACGCACTACCGCCAAGTCATGCGTGATGAACAGGTAACTGATGTGTTCCCGGTGCTGAATCTCAGCCAACAGCTGCAAAATCTGTTCCTGCACCAACACGTCCAGGGCGGAAACGGCCTCGTCCAAAACGATAATTTCGGGATGCAGCGCCAGGGCGCGCGCAATCGCGACGCGCTGACGCTGACCGCCGGACAGCTCTCCGGGGTAGCGGCGCATCGCCGAACGCGGCAGAGCTACCGCGTCCAACAGCTGAGCCACGCGCTCTTCACGAGCTTTCCGGTCACCCTTCCGATGTACCAGCAGGGGTTCCTCGATACAGCGGTAAACGCTGAACATGGGATTGAGCGAGCCGTAGGGGTTTTGGAAAACGACCTGCAGTTTCGCCCGCATATCGAACAGCTCGCGTTTGTTCAGGGTCGACAGGTCGGTGCCTTCGTAATAGACCTTGCCCGAAGTCGGGTCCAGCAGGTTCAAGATGATGTTCGCCACCGTGGATTTCCCGGAACCGGATTCGCCCACCAGCGCCAAGGTCGTGCCTTTGCGCAGGCCAAAGGACACATCGTCGACTGCCTTGAGTTTCTTGGCCGCGCCTTTTGCCCCGCGCACGTCAAAAATCTTGGTCAGGTTTTCGACCCGGATGATTTCGTCCTTGTATTCCTCCCGGCTGGCTCCGAAAGTCAGCAGCTCGTCAGAAACTTCGCCGCGTTGCTTGGCCGCTTGGATACGGTGCGAAGCCAGGGACGGCGCGGCGCTGACCAGGCGCTTCGTGTAGGGGTGCTGGGGCTGTTTCAAAATGTCCAGAGCCGGGCCGGATTCCACCACCCGCCCCCGGTGCATGACGACCAGGTGCGAAGCCCGTTCCGCCGCCAGACCCAAGTCGTGCGTAATAAACAGTACCGAGGTGCCGCGCTCGTGCGTCTGATTCTGCAGGTGGTCAAGGATACGCCGCTGCACCGTAACGTCCAAGGCGGAAGTCGGCTCATCGGCAATCAACAGCCGCGGATCGGCAGCCAAGCCAATCGCGATGAGAGCACGTTGGCGCATCCCGCCGGAAAATTCGTGCGGGAACTGTTTTGCGCGCCGTTTCGCGTCCGGCAGTCCCGCTTCCTCCAGCAGTTCCGCCACGCGGTCATTCTCATGACCTTTGGCTTTACCGTTGGCCCGGAGCGCTTCGCGCACCTGGAAACCAATCTTCCACACTGGGTTCAGGTTTGACATGGGATCTTGGGGCACCATGCCGATATGCGAACCGCGCAGCTCAACGTATTGGCGCCGCCCCAAACTGGTGATGTCGTGACCTTGGAACAGAATCTTGCCGCCCACGACCTTGCCCGTACCGGGAAGCAACCCGATGATGGCGGAGGCCGCAGTAGACTTACCGGACCCGGACTCGCCCACAATAGCGATGGTCTGGCCGGGATAAACACAGAAGTTGGCTTTACGCACAGCGGGAACCATACCGGTGGAGGATTGGAAAGCGACTTCCAAATCGACGACTTCCAGCAGGGGCACGGTCGAGCCCGCTTTCACGGCCGCGTAAGATGCCGAACGCAGAATCAGCTCATCTTTGGTCGCTTCCATCTCGGCGGCGGTAGCCGGCTGATCGGCACCCTCCAGTTCCTGAGTTAATACCGGCATTCCCGAGGCTTCGGCTGCGGCCTCGCTGAGGTTCTTTGCATTGTCACTCAACGTTACTTCCTCGCTTTCGGATCGAGGGCATCGCGGACCACGTCACCCATCATGATGAAGCTCAAAACGGTCATAGCCAGCGCTCCAGCCGGATAGAACAGGACTGACGGGTTTTGACGCAGTGCGGACTGAGCGCGGGAAATATCTCCACCCCAGCTGACCACGTCAGAAGGCAGGCCGACACCCAGGAAGGACAGCGTCGCTTCTGACACAATGAACGTCCCCAGAGCCACGGTGGCGTAAACAATCATCGGAGCGGTCGCGTTAGGCACGATGTGACGCAAGATGATACGAACCTTACTTTCGCCTAAAGCCTTGGCAGCGTTGACGAATTCCTCGTTCTTGGTTTGCATCACGGCCCCGCGGGTAATACGCGCGATTTGCGGCCACCCAAACACCGCCAACACCAAAACTACCGTAAAGATGGTGCGGTTTTCCCTGAACATCTGCATCACCACGATGGCTGCCAGCAGGAATGGTACCGCGAAAATAATGTCGGTGATACGGGAGAGGATTGTGTCCAACCAGCCGCCAAAGAAACCCGCCAAGGTTCCGAACGTGCCGCCTATGAGCACCACCACCACAGTGGTTAAGATTCCCACGATTACAGAGGCGCGCGCCCCGTAAACGGTACGCGCCATAATGTCGCAACCCTGCCGGTCAAACCCGAACGGGTGTCCGGCACCGGGGTGACCGTAAGAGTTCTTTAGCTCGCAAAACTTCGGATCCACGCTGGTGAACAGGCTGGGGAAAGCCGCCAGCATCACAGCGAACAAAATAATGGCGGCCGCCACCCAAAACAGGGGACGTTTGCGCAGGTACTTCCACGCCTCTCCCCACATGGAGGAGGGAGCGCGATCGTCAGCTACGGCATCTACCGCCCCCAGACCGGTTTCGTCGATTTCCGAAACGTAGTGGGACTGTCCGGGCAAAGTTTTCGTTTCCACAGTGTTCTCGTTTTCGTTTGCCATGTTCCCCCTCCTTACTCGTAGCGAATCCGCGGGTCCAGGAGGGCGTACATCAGGTCGACGATGAGGTTCGCCAAGATGTAGACCATCACCAGTACGGTGGTAAAGGAGACGACTGTGGCAGGTTCGCCTTTGATAATGGCTTGGTAAATATTGCCGCCCACCCCGTTGATGGCAAAAATACCCTCGGTCACGATGGCTCCACCCATCAGCGCCCCCAGGTCAGCGCCCAGGAAAGTCGCGACCGGAATCAGCGAGTTACGCAGGATATGTACCCGAATAACTCGTCCGGGACGCAGACCCTTGGCATAAGCGGTACGCACATGGTCGGCCGACACGGTCTCGGACACGGATTGGCGGGTCAAACGCAGCACATACGCGAAAGACACCGCCCCCAAAACGATGGCAGGCATCAGCAGCCTTTCGAAAGATGTGTTTGCCCCCACGGTAGTGGGTAGCCACCCCAGCTTCACCCCTATGAGGAACTGCATCACGAAACCAATGACGAAAGTCGGCACGGCAATAACGAACAGCGAAACCACCAAAACCGTGGCGTCAAAAATACCCCCGCGCTTCAGACCCGCAATCGTCCCAAAGACAATCCCAAAGATTGCTTCGAACGCCAAAGCCATCAGAGCCAGCTTAATCGTCACGGGGAAAGCCGAAGCCATAACTTCGGTGACTTCCCGACCTGAGAACGTCAGCCCGAAGTCTAGAGTAAAGATGCCTTTCAGATAGAGCAGATATTGCACGATGAATGGCTGATCCAGATGGTAACGCCGGCGCATAGCGGCAGCGGCGGCCTCACTCAAACCACGATCGCCGCCCAAAGCTTGAATCGGATCACCTGGCATCAGGAACACCAGCGCGTAGATGAGCAGCGTCGCACCCAGCATCACTGGAATAATCTGCAGGAGCCTGCGGCCGAGATATCGTCCCACGGCGCCTCCTTGTCAAAATCGAAATAACCCAATGATTCTACCCCGATAAGGTAGTGAAAACGTAACTGCGGCCTGGGAGTGATTTTTCCCACCCAGGCCGCAGTCGTTCAATTTTCAGGCTTTTTGGCGGTCTTTCGACGCGTCAAGTCAAGCTCAAATTATCGCCAAATTACTTGGTGATGTCGAAGTACAGCGGCTTGGAGTGCCAGTCGAACTGGACGCCCTGCACGCCTTCTGCCCAACCGCCGTTGACGTTGGAGTACCACAGCGGAATCGTCGGCAATTCCTTCATCAGGATTTCCTGAGCCTGGTCGTAAATCTTAAAGGCTTCCTTCTGATCAGAGGTGTTCAGAGCCTGCTTGAGCAGATTGTCGAAATCAGGGTTGGAGTAATCGCCGTCGTTAGCCGAACCGCCGGTGCGATAAAGCGGACCGAGGAAGTTGTAAGGCGAGGGGTAGTCTGCCTGCCAACCGGTACGGAACGCCGTCTTAATGGTGCGGTCGGTGACTTCGTTACGAATGGACTTGAAGTCCGAGTAAGGAGCACCCTTGGCATTAATACCCAGATTGTTCTTAATGGAGTTCATCGTCGCGTCAACCCATGCCTGGTGGCCACCATCAGAGTTGTATGCCAGTTGCAAATCGCCAGTCCACGGTTCAATCGCGTCAGCCTGCTTCCACAGTTCCTTAGCCTTTTCCGGGTTGAACTTCAGTACCTCGTTACCCTTCAGCGAATCGTTGTGACCGGGGATAACCGGCGCAATGAAGTCAATGGCGGGGGTACGAGTGTCCTGGAAGATGGTCTTGCAGATTTCTTCACGGTTAATCGCCATCGAGATAGCCTGCATACGCAAGGCACCGGCCTCGCCTTGGAAACGAGCATCAGACTTCGGGAAGGTGAAGGACTGGAAGATAGCGGAAGGCTCGTTGACCGAGCGGTCGCCCAACTCATCCTGGTAGGTTCCGAACGCGGAGTCCGGAATAGCGTCCAACACGTCCAAAGCGCCCGACTGCAAGTCGTTATATGCCGCGTCCTGGGTGGAATAGAACTTTAAGGTCACCCCGCCGTTCTTTGGCATACGGTCGCCCTTGTAATCCGGGTTCGGAATCAGTTCAATCTGTTCATTATGCTTCCAAGAATCCTTTTTAACCATGTAGGGGCCGTTACTGATGGGGTTTTCACCGTAGGCCTTAACCTTGGCTCGGTCTCCGAGTCCAGCCTCCGGCAACGGGTAGAACGCTGAGTAGCCCAAACGCAGCGGGAAATCGGATTCCGGCTGTTTCAAAGCCACGGTGAACGTGGTGTCGTCCACTACCTTCAAGCCGCTCATATCCATGTCGCCAACCCCATTCTCTTTGTCAGCTTCAATGGCGGCTTCTGCAGCCTTCAGCGCTTCGTCGTAGCCCTGAATGGACTCAAAGAAGCTGGCGTTGAGCATGCTTTGCTTCACAGACTGGTTCCAGGCGTCCACGAAAGACTTGGAAGTCACCGGAGTGCCATCCGAGAACTTGGTATCGCCCTTGATTTTAATGGTCCAGTTCTGGTTGTCTTCAGACTCAATAGATTCAGCAACTTCCATCTGAGGGTTGCCTTTGGCATCGTAGTATTCCAGGCCAGCAAAAATGTGGTCCAGAATCAAGCCGCCACCGGTCTCATTAGTGTCAGCCGGAACCAGCGGGCGTTGAGGCTCGGAATTATTACCAACGATTACCGCGTTGGGATCAGTTTTGCCACCAGCGCTGCCGCCGTCCGAGCCAGAGCTGCAAGCAGTCATCGTCAATGCCAGGGCTGCCGCAGCAGCGATGGCAGTTAGTTGTTTCTTCACGAGGTTAGCCTCCAAAGATATCCTCAGCTTGGCGCCATCAGCGCCATCGCCGAACTTTCGGGTAATACCACTTTTGTGGCACGAGGCTAGTTTACAGGCAAAACCTAAATATAACTAAAAACATACCCGTCTTTTACCTTTGATGCGGCTCTCGAGCGGCTTTGATTCGGCTCTAATCCGGCTCTGGTTCGCGCCGATACTGCGTTAAACCTATTTATATGGGGCGGTGTGTCATATATGACACACCGAGAGTTTAAATAGGTTTTATTTAGGCTTTTTTGGAAATCGGGCTTTCGGAGCCCCCCTGGCGATTTGGACGGCGGTTTCTTGGTGGGTTTCGGGGTAGGCGAGGATTATAGGGGGAGAATAGCCGGGTAGCTGCCATTATTGGCAGCTACCCGGCTATTCTCCCCTTTTAGGCACAACCGAGCGAGTATCCCCTGACTCTCGCCGACGTTTGCGCGGTGTGTTTGGCTAGGCGCGGGGCCGCTGCTGGGGTCCCTAGAATTCTGCCAGTGCCTTATCCAGTAAATCGCGCACCGCTGCGCTCTGGGTCAGGTGGTGCTCACTCATATATTTACTAAGTTTTGCATCACGTTCCTGGTCGATGCGCACCCGCAGCACCTTGACAGCCGGGCTATCTCCCACACTTAGAGGACGGCCACGCATCCGCTTTTCACCCGCGTCAAGCTGCGACATACTGTAACCACGTTCAGCCTCAGCTACGTCACGCTCCAGCATTTCCGCTTCCTCCGGGGAAAGCTCGTCAAATTTCCTTATCCGCATGTCACTCATCTCGTCCTCCTTCCATCAGTTTTTGATACCTCTTGCGCATAGGCATCGAATGAATCAAAGCCTCGCCGAAAAGCTCTGTCTCAGCAGTCACAACTTCTAAGGCTTGCCCACTGGAAGAAAAGCCCAGGTACAGGACTTTCCTCGGGTCTTCTCTCATCAGGAAACTTCGTAGAGCGTGCTGCACCACATAGAGCGCATCTGCCGGGTCAACCCCATGTTTAAGAGCTGATTCGAACACTTCCACATGATTATTGTGTCACATAAATGTCGTCACCGGCAAGGGGTTACCGCTGAAAACAGGTTTTCGGAACCGTTGTCGTCCATCTCCCCTTCCTAACAAACCAAAACCCCGACAGAGTAAGCGCCAAAGGCGAAAGGAAAACAGTACGGAAGATGATTTATGGTGTTCAAATGGAAGTCCCTGCCTACGGGGGTAACTATTCCATATTCGAAGCAGCATTCCCGGTGTCCTGTAGAGACATCTACGTAAATACCCAACCGGGTAAAATACGGAAAAGATTCCTGAAAACTGGGGTGGAACGAAAAGAGATTGATGGTCATGACTGAGGATGAAAAAAGAGTTGCAGCCCTGCTTGAGCACTTATATGCCGAGGGCTACGCTACCGCACAGGAGCGCAACGATATGCTATGCGCCCTTGAAGGAGATGGGATTTTCGTCCCTCTCGTTGGGGTGACGGCTATAGTTGCCAATGACAACAAACCACTTACGCAAGAACTTCTTGATGAGGTCATAGCACTGAAAGACATCTATGACGAGGAATACTACGAAGAACTCATGGAATCCCAGGGCTTGTAACATAACGCAAACGGGAAGTGAAGGCGAGGCCGCCGTTTCACTAGGCTTTGTCAGCTAGGAAGGGCCAGCCCGCCTTCACCTATTTCGGATTCAAACCGTCTTGGCACCACGCCAAGGCGGTTTTATCTTGAGCCTAAATCACGGTTTCCCGGCGATTTGGCTGGCGGTTTGTTGGTGGGTTGCGGAGTGCGCGTGGATTATAGGGGGAGAATAGCCGGGTAGCTGCCATTATTGGCAGCTACCCGGCTATTCTCCCCTTTTAGGCACAACCGAGAGAGTATCCCCTGACTCTCGCCGACGTTTGCGCGGTGTGTTCGGCTGATTATTTGCGGCGAGGAGCACAGGGCGGCGGCAGGCTCGCCACGCAAAACCGCTGGCCGTCGCGGGTCTCCACCGACCTTGTGCAAATGAAAATGATGCCCGGCACGGGCCGGACATCACCACCAGCGGAGGATGGGGGATTCGAACCCCCGAGGGCTTGCACCCAACACGCTTTCCAAGCGTGCGCCATAGGCCACTAGGCGAATCCTCCAGGTATTTGGTTAATCTGCAAAAAGCAGCGTCTACTATTCTACATATTTACCGGCCGGGCGAAAAATTTAGCGGCCGGGATTTTGCTCTAGGCGATACTCCGCAGACAGCACGCGTATGCTCGGATAGAATCGAGCCGTCGGGTCAATCCGGATCTGACTGCAACAGTTAGGAACAAAACATGGCGGTTTACACCCTCCCCGAACTCCCCTACGATTACGCTGCTCTCGAGCCGCACATCTCCGGCAAAATCATGCAGCTGCACCACGACAAGCACCACGCCAACTATGTGAACGGCGCGAACACGGCTTTGGAAAAGCTCGAAGAAGCCCGCGCGACCGGCAACTTTGCCACGGTCAACCAGCTCGAAAAGGATCTCGCTTTCAACCTGGGCGGACACGCTAACCACTCCGCTTTTTGGAAGATGATGGGTCCGGCTGCTGCCACCCCCGACCGTCCCAGCGGCGAACTTGCTGCGGCGATTGATGAATACTTCGGTTCTTTCGAGGCCTTCCAAAAGCACTTCACCGCGGCCGCTACCGGACTGCAAGGCTCCGGCTGGGCGGTATTGGCTTGGGACAGCGTGGCGGGTCGCCCGGTCATCTTCCAGTTGTTCGACCAGCAGTCGAACATTCCGATTGCCCAGATTCCGCTGCTCATGCTGGATATGTGGGAGCACGCGTTCTATTTGGACTACTTGAACGTCAAGGCTGACTACGTCAAGGCCTGGTGGAACGTGGTGAACTGGACGGAGGTCGAAGGCCGCTTCGAGGCCGCCTCCAAACATCACGGCGTGCTCTAGTGCTCTAAACCTCAGGACTCTATATTTCGCGCGGTGGCGGCGTAATTTGCGCCGCCACCATGAGTAACTGCCGTGATTTTGTCTCTTGTTTAGTCGAGATTCGGGCTTGAATCCCTCCTGCAATTTCGAGGCAGCTGCATGAACGACCGATTTCAAACCGGATTAGCCGGTTTACACACCAACGGTTTTCTAAACCTGCAGGTAAACGCGATTATAGTTTCTGAGAGTGGACTTTAAGCGAAGCGAAATCGGTCGCTCGTGCACCATAGATTGGGTCTAGGAAAAATTATCGCGGTGCCGATGGGCATCCTTGCAAAAACTTGCCGCCTTAACCCTACCATTTTACCGCTTTCACCGAGTCGACATATACGACCATGCTACGCGCAGTTTTGCTCTTTTTACTGATTTTCAGTTCAGTGCAAGTTCCACGCCACTAGGCCCGGCTCTGCGGTATTAAAAAGCGGTTTCCCCCGCCGGAAGGCAGGGGAAACCGCTGGGCAAAACCTCACAGGCTCTTGATGATTTCCTCCACGGAGGCCTTGGCGTCGCCGAAGAGCATGTCCGAGTTCTCGTTAAAGAACAGCGGGTTTTGCACCCCGGCGTAGCCGGTCGCCATCGAACGCTTGAAGATAATCACGCGCCCCGCCTCCCAGACGTGTAGCACCGGCATTCCCGCAATCGGGGAGCCCGGCTCGTAGGCGTCAGGGTTCACGGTGTCGTTCGCGCCGATGACCAGGACCACGTCCGTGTCCGAGAAGTCGTCATTAATCTCGTCCATCTCGAGCACGATGTCGTAAGGCACCTTGGCCTCGGCCAACAGCACGTTCATGTGACCGGGCAGACGGCCCGCCACCGGGTGAATCCCGAAGCGAACTTCCACGCCAGCCTCACGCAGTTTCTTGGTCAAGTCCGCGACCGCGAACTGCGCGCCGGCGGTAGCCATGCCGTAGCCGGGAGTGATGATGACGGACTTGGCGCCCTTCAAAATCTCTGCGGCTTCGGGAGCCTTGATTTCGGTGTGTTCACCGTAATCCTTGGCTTCCTGCTTCGGACCCGCGCCCTCGCCGAAACCGCCGAGGATAACAGAGATAAACGAGCGGCCCATGCCTTTACACATGATGTAGGACAGGAACGCACCGGAAGAACCGACCAGGGCACCGACGATAATCAACAGCGGGTTGGACAGCATGAAGCCCGCCGCCGCGGCCGCCCAGCCGGAATACGAGTTCAGCATGGACACGACCACCGGCATATCCCCGCCGCCGATAGCGGCCACCAGGTGCAAACCGAGCACCAGGGAAATCGCGGTCAAAACGCCCAAAGCAATCCACTGCTGCTGGAGCAGGGCGGCATCGGCGCCGGCCGGGTCAGTGCGCTTGGCCACAATCATCCACACAATCATGGCGATGACCGCCAGAATCATCAGGATATTGAGGAAGTTGCGTCCCGGCAGCATCAACGGCTTGCCTTTAATCTTGGCCGACAGCTTCAGGTAGGCAATGATGGACCCAGTGAAGGTCACCGCGCCGATAAAGATGCCAATCCCGACTTCACCCAGATGGAATCCCATGTCGCGCACGGTTTCCGCGTTGTCGGTGGCCGAAAGTTCCATGAAGGTGTTGAACCCGACCAGCACCGCTGCCAGACCCACAAACGAGTGCAACAGGGCGATAAGTTCGGGCATTCCCGTCATCTTAACGTTCTTGGCTTTCCATAAGCCGATAATTGCCCCCAGCAGCATACATCCCACCAGGATAGAGGCGGTTTGACCGACGTGGGTCACGGCGTTCGCCGGCGGGGTAGCCGTCAAGGCGACAAAGATAATCGACACCAGCGCGATGCTCATACCGGCGATACCGAACTTGTTGCCGCGCAGGGCGGTGGTCTGGTTAGACAGACCCGCCAAGGCCATGATGAACAGCAGGGCGGCGATAAGGTAGGCGAAGTATTCGACGTGATCGCTCCAGTAAGCGAGGGTGGTCATGTCGGCGTGGTCAGTCGCGTTAGCGGCAAGGTTCACAAGTGTGTGCAACATGGCTTAGTCCTCCTTCTGGAACATCTTGAGCATTCGGTGGGTCACAAAGAAACCACCAAAAATGTTGATGGAAGCAATGAGAATGGCCAGTCCCGCTAGGCCCGTCACAATCCACGAGGTCGATTGGGCCAACGACAGAATCGCCCCAACCAGAATGATGCCCGAAATCGCGTTCGTTTCACTCATCAGCGGGGTGTGCAGCGAGTGAGTCACGTTGGTAATGACATAGAACCCGGCCACAATCGCCAGCGCCAAAATGATGTAGTAGGGCAGCATCGAGAACGGTGTCACCGCAACCAGGGCGATGCCCAGCACGGCCGCCACGAAAATCCAGAAGTTCCGCATGGCGTGGGACTTCGGCTTTTCCGGCTCGGCAGCTGCGGGCGCCGCCGCGCCAGGGGCGGGCTTGGCCGGGGCCGCCGAGACCGAAATGGGCGGCGGGGGCCATAGTACGTCCTTTTCGTGGGCAATCGTGATGGCCCGCACGACTTCGTCCTCCAGGTTAAAGACGATGGTGCCGTCCTTTTCCGGGGTCATAAGTTTCATGAGGTTCACAATGTTTTGCCCGTAGAGTTGGGAGGCCTGGCCGGGCAGACGGTTCGCCAGGTCGGTAAAGCCGATGATGGTCACGCCGTTGTCGGTTACCACCACTTCCCCGGCCTTGGTCAGTTCGCAGTTGCCGCCCGCCATGTCCACGATGACAGAACCGGGCTTCATGCCCCCCACCGCTTCTGCAGTGAGCAACAGCGGGGCGGGACGGCCCGGAATCTGGGCGGTAGTAATGACGATGTCAGAAGCGGCCGCCTGTTCCGTATAGAGTTTCAGGGCCGCTTTGGCCTGGTCCTCGTTCATTTCCTTGGCGTAGCCGTCCGAGGATTCCTGAGCGGGAGCGGGAATCTCCACGAACTCGGCTCCCATGGACTCCACCTGTTCAGCCGCGGCGGCACGCACGTCGGTGGCCTGGACGATGGCACCCATCGAGTTCGCGGTGCCGATAGCCGCCAAACCGGCGACACCAGCGCCGATAACGTAAACCTTAGCCGGAGGCATCTTGCCGGCGGCTGTGACCTGACCGGTGAACAAGCGCCCAAAAGCGTTAGCGGCTTCGATAACCGCACGGTAACCAGCGATGTTTGCCATCGAGGACAGCACGTCCATCGCCTGAGCGCGGGTGATGCGCGGCACGGCGTCCATCGAAATCGCGGTCACGTTTCGCTTGGCGAACACTTCGGCGATTTCGGGATGGATACGCACCCCCAGGCGTGAAATCAGCACGGTGCCTTCACGCAGCTGGTCGATTTTGTCTTGCGGCGGGGTGTCCAAAGTCGTGACAATGTCTGCCTGCCAAACTTCCTGCGGTCCCACCACTTCGGCACCGGCATCGCGATAAAGCTGGTCAGGGTACGACGCATCGGAGCCAGCTCCGGCTTCGACAATGACCTCATAACCCAACTTAATCAGTTTGCCAACGGTGTCAGGTGTGGCGGATACCAGTTTTTGCCCCTCAGCGGGCTCTCTCGGTATTCCTATACGCACGTATAACTCCTGAATGTCAACAGTTTCCGGCCTCGAACGGGCCGGGGCGGGATGGTCCCCGTGACGGGTTTATCCTATCAGTAACCGACGCTTATCCCTGTTCGTGGGTAGCTTCGATTTTTTCAGTAGCTTCCAAAATCTTGGTGCTGTTTTCAGCCACGCGAATCAGCGCCACAATACTCTCTAGCGTGACGCGCCACAGAAGTATATTGAGGAATAGCACCAGAGCTACCGGAACCCCTACCAGGAACGCCAAAACACCTGGTGCACCGATGCCTACCAACGCGCTTGCGGTGCCCCCCCAAACAAACAGTGCGGTGAGACAGGCGACTGCTATGCCAACGGCATAGACAATTCCCAGCAAAGGAATGGTGATGAATTTGTTGAATTTCAAATCAAAAAGGCCCTCGAACGGATTACTGCGGTTTACCGCGGGACCGGGCTGCTGATATTGGGGATAAGACGCAGCGTTTCCGGCCGGGGTCCCCTGGGGTGGGTAGGGCTGAGCCCCGGACATCTGTTGGTAGGGCTGCGGTGCTGGTGTCTGCGCAGGTATTGCCCCGGTAGGTGTTCCGGTCTGAAGGGGGGTGAAGCCGGGTTGCATCGGTTGGCTAGGCTGCGCCGGAGCGGGGGGTTGAGCCGGGGCAAAACCGGGCTGTTCCGGCTGGCCAGGCTGCATTGTTGGCTGCGCGGGCGGAACTGCAGGCTGGGCGCCGGGGTAGGCCGTGGGATTTACGGGCGCGGGCGGCAAAGATTCGTTTTCGGGAGGTGGAGGAAGACTCACGGTTTTTCCTTTCGAAATCACTCGATTTTACAGAAAAACCATACCACCTAGAGGCCCACGAGTATCCGCTTTATGACCAAAATCGCAGGGAAGTTTTTACCCTACATTTACCTGGAATTATTACCGGGCTACCTCACCCGTGGTGAGCGAAATTTTCCGAGAAACGGTTATGCAGGCGGCGTAGGGGTCGCGGCGCCCACCAGTTCACCCGCCCGAACAGAGCCATCACGGAGGGCACCAGCACCATGCGGACAATAGTGGCGTCAAAGGCGACCGCCAACGCCAAAATAAACCCGACTTGCTTCAACACAATCATGTGTCCGGTCACGAACGCGAGGAACACAAAGACCAGAATGGTCGCCGCGGAAGTCACAATCCGCGCCGAGCGCGTCAAGCCTTGAATGACCGACAGACGGGCCGACCCGGTCTCGTCCCACACCTCTTTCATCCGAGACAGCAGGAACAGCTCGTAGTCCATCGACAGCCCGAAGCCGAAGCACATCAGCATGACGACCACGTAAGATTCCAGCCCCGGCAGTTTTTGGGCACCCAACAGCTCCACCCCGAAACCGTCAACAAAGACCAGGGTGGAGATCCCCAGGGTCGCCATCAGCGACAACGTGTTTATCACCAGGGCTTGTAGCGGTATCACTATCGAGCCGGTCATGAGGAACAGCAGGATGATGGTGATAATGACCAGTACGCTGAGCACCCAGGGCAGGCCTTGGGCCAATGACGAGATGAAGTCGATTTGGTTCGCTGCCTGGCCGATGACATAACGCTCGAAATCATGGGGTTTATCCCGGATTTCCTTCACGATTCTCTCGGCTTCGGGCGAACCGATGTCTTGCGTCTCCAGATCCACGATGGCCACGGAGTCCTTCGTGTCGCCCAGTTGGGAAGCGGCAAAAACTTGGGCGATTCCTTTGATATCGCTGAGGTTTGCTTCAGTCCAGGTGTCAAGCTCCTCGGGCGTGGTGTCCTCGGCGACGATACGCACCGGGGGCAGTCCGGTACGCGGCACTTGGACGGACAACTCTTCGTACAGGAGCCGTTGTTCGTTGTGGACTGGCAACATGTCGAACAGGGAGTTGCGCAGGTTCAAGGTCGCCAGTGGCAGACACGCCGCCACCAAAACCGCTGCTGAGACAATGAAAGACAGCCAGGGTCGGCGGGTTACCGCGATGGAAATCCGATAAAAGAACGTGTTTTCCGTTTCGGGGTCAACTTCCGGTGTGCCATCCGGATCCTTGCTTTGCGCTACCCGGTGCTTCACATGTGCCGGCTCGACGTTGCCCATGAAACGGCGCAGGAACGGAATCTTGGTCAGGATGGAGGGCTTTTCCAGGCGGGCGGAAGCCATAAACATGAGCGCGGACACCAAAGTCAGCGCCGCAATCATCGCCAGCAGCACGGTGGAGGACCCCGCAATACCCAGTGACTTCAACAGTTCCGGCCGGAAGAAAATCATGCCGGAGGACGCAATCGCCACGGTCAGGGCACTAAAGAAAGTCGTTCGCCCCGCGGTAGACAGGGTAATTTCCAAAGCCCGCAGGTAGCGGGGATTCAGGGCTTCCAGCCGCTCGCGGGTCTTGGGGTTTTTCACCCCGGAAAAGTCCGGTTTCCATTCGGCTTCGGGCAGGTCACGCAAACGCACAAGTTCCTCGTGGTAGCGCGACACTATCAGCAAGCCGTAATCGATAGATAGACCCAGTCCCAGCACTGAAATCACGTTGACAGCAAAAGACTGCTGTTCAAACAGGTAAGTCATCCCCAGCATGATGGCCAAGGCGGTGGAAATCGCCACCATCGCACCCGACAACGGTAGCAAAGCGGCCAAAAATCCTCCGAATACGACCGCCATAATCAGGAAGGACAGCGGAATTCCAATAGATTCCGAGCGCACCAGGTCGTTCTTAAGGGTTTGGATTCCCGCGTCATTTACCAGGTCCGCGTCCGTGACCCGCACCCGGAAATCGGACTGTACAGCAGTTTTGGGCAGGGCGGTCCGCAGCGTTGGTCCCAACTCGCCCAGGGCTTTCTCAACGTTCCTCACGTCCGGCTCAAACTGTTCCGGCGGGGTCTTTTGAGCTTTCCCGTTCACCCGCAAATCCATAGTGGCCACCATGACAAACCCCTGGCCGTCCTTCGCCACCAGTTCCCGCGCTTGGGAATCGATCATGGCGTTGTATTCCACGAAGGGATAGGACACCTTGTCTACATGCGGCATCCCTTTCAGTTTCGTCTCAAACTGTTTCAGCTCGGTGTGCAGAGCTTTTGAGACGGGCCAGTCGGGTTCGGACAGCGCTTTGGCTTGGTCGCCCAGTGCTTGGGCTGCGTCGCCGAGCGCTTGGGCGCGGTTCGCCAAGTCTTTGGCGATGTCGCCCTTGTCTTTCGCTTGATCGCCCAGTTCCTGAGCCCGGTCGCCTTTCGCTTTGGCTTGGTCGCCCAGTCGGCGGGCTTGGGCGGCCAGGCTCTGGGCTTGGTTTCCACTGGCAAGAGCCTGTTCCCCGGCTGCCTGGGCCCCAGCGCCGATTTCTTGGGCACGAGCGGCCTCGGTTTGAGCTTCGGTGCCCGCCGCCTGGGCTTCGGCCCCGAGTTGTTGGGCGGCGGCGCCCTGTTCTTGGGCTTGGGCCCCGGCCTGCTGGGCTGCAGCCCCGAGTTGTTCAGCTTGGGCTTTCGCCGCCCCAGCTCCTGCCATATCTCCGCTGGCGGCGAGCTGCTGGGCTTTAGCCCCGGCCGCCTCGGCTTGCGCCTTCAACTCCTGAGCCTTCGCACCCGCCTCCTGCGCCCGCGCCCCAGCCGCCTCCGCTTGAGACTTCAACTCCTGAGCCTTCGCACCCGCCTCCTGAGCCCGCGCCCCAGCCGCCTCGGCTTGCGCCTTCAACTCCTGAGCCTTCGCACCCGCCTCCTGGGCAACATGTCCCAGGGCTTTGGCTTGGTTTCCCAGGCTGGTGGCGCGATTGCCCAGCTCAGTCGCTTTCGCACCCAGGGCTCGCGCCTGATTAGCCAGCGTCTGAGCCGGATCTCCAGCGGCTTTTGCCTCATCGCCGAGCTTCTTGGCTTCATCCCCCTGATTCTCGGCCTGAGCCTGCATCTGTTCCAGCTGACTGGCCAGCTTGGGCGCCTGCTCCAGCTCCGCGCGCAAATCAACCCCGGAAACATAGGCCATCACGGAATAGGCCGCGGTCTGGTGACTTTCCACCATGACTTGCCCGGTATGAGACTCGGAAGGGGTCGCCTGGGGTACATCAGAAATGAGCCGGTTCCACAAGGGATCTCCAAACCCGGTCACCGCGCTCAGGGCGGTGGCGATAACCACCAAAATCCAAAATGCCAGAACTCGCCTCGGCCTGAGGGCCAGAAAACGAGCGAGCTTGACATACATATATCAAATGTACCCAGACCGCGTGTGAGTCGCACCCGGAATGGAACTCTGTTTTTGTCCGGTCACGAAACCGCTATGGTTGGATAAAACCCCGTCTATAGTCGATAATTGACCTCATGGTCCCTGGTTTCACGCAACGCCGCCCCCTGTGGGTCCCGGCGCTATTCATGTTGGTTTTCGCTCTCGTTGGTATTGGTCCGGTCGCGCCCGCACAAGCCGGGACCAGCGACACCCCGCCAGGTTACCCGCCAACCGAGGTTCACCAGCTCCTCCCGCCCACCCCTGCTGACCAACTCGACCGCGCGACACCCCTTGTGAACTCCCCAGAAAAGGGCTCCACCCAGGCCGGACAGATTCCTGACCCGCACCCCGCCACCGTGCAGATTGTGATTGGACCGGGGGCGGATGGATTAGCGTCGCTATGTTCCGGAGTGTGGGTTGGACCTAACCAGGTACTGACCGCGGCCCACTGTTTTAAGAACTTGCCCCAAGGGCCGGCGCGGGTTTTTGCTGCTAACTCTCAAGTTCCCGGCAGCTTACCCCTAGCCACCGGCGTAACTTGGGACAGCACCACGCAAGGCGATGTGGCACTGATGGTGACCACCCCGGCGAATCACCCCATCGCCCCGGTCAGCGCGGCGGTGCAACCTCCCAGCACTCCCCTGCATATTTGCGGGCAAAACTACATCATCAAGGAATCCAACACCATCGACGGCGTCTCCCAAATGATTGGCGGCAAAGCAAACTACTGCGCCAACGTCAAAACTTTGGACGCCCACACTGCCCAGCGTTTCCAGATTCCCGCTGGTGGCAACATCCTGGCCACCGTGCCGATGGCGGTAGATAAAGGCGACTCCGGCGGGCCCCTGTACAATGCGGCTGGCGAAGTGGTCGGCATCACCAGCTCGAAATCCAATGCATCTTTCACGAACAACAGCGAACAGCTGCTGTTTAACGCCGCCTCGCCGATGTCGCGTTTTGCCCCCTGGCTGATGAGTTTAGGGGTGCCGGTGCGCGGCGCGAGCAGCGGCACTTTGGAGTTCAAGCAACTCCCGCCGCACATTACGCGGGTCAGTGGCGCCAACCGGATGGATACTTCCGGGATGATTGCCAACGCTTCACCCAACGTGGAAACGCTGATTCTCACCACCGGTTTAATTGCCGCTGACGGTTTGGCCGCAACGCAGCTGGCCGGGGTCACCAGCTCCGCGTTGGTGCTGTCGAACTCCCGCGACCACTTGGATCCCCAAGCCCTGAAAGCCTTAGATAAATTCGGGCTGCGCCGGGTCGTGCGCGTGGGCGGGACCGTGGGGCTGAGCGCTGCCGACCGGGCGCTGATTCAGGCTAAAGGTCTGGAATTGGTGGAACTCATCGGCGCGGATCGTTTTGACACCGCCCGGATAGTCGCGCAATATCGTGATTCTCTGGGAGGCGCACCCAGCGCGGTCTTGGTGGCTGACGGCATCAATTTCCCTGACGCCCTGGCTGCCGGAGCCGCGGCCGGAGCGCTGCAGGCCTCCCTGGTGCTGTCTAGCGGAAACACCCTCCCCCCTGCCACCCAAGGCTACCTGAACCCCCTTCTGACCAGCACTAAAATCATCACGGTCGGCGGTCCGGCGCAGTCTGCCGTCGCTTCGGCCGGTATCAACGCGAGCGCAACCTACACCGGGGCGGATCGCTACGAAACCGCCCTCGGCCTCGCCACCAGCCTTGACCTGGGACGCGGCACAAACGGCCTGGTGATGGTGTCGGGACGGAATTTCCCGGACGCCCTGTCCGCCGGAGCCTACACGGTCAAGCAAGGCGCGAAACTTGTGCTGGTACCCCCGGCCGGGTCGAAACCCGCGTTCTTGCAGGGCTTGTGGGCCTCCGCCGGCTCCCACGGTGTCATCGTGGGCGGCGCCGGCGCGCTGCCCGACCAGGACGTGGCGTGGGCGCTGCAATAGCCGCCCGTTTGTCGTTCGCCGTTGGCCGTTGTCCGTTCGCGCCCGCGGCCCGAATCCCCGACTGTCGACATTAACTAAGATTGGAATCATGGTTTTCACTGCGACTTTGCTGGACTGGCTGAAAGACCCCGGCGCCCTGTTGGAACACCTCATCTCGGCTTACGGGGTGTGGATGGTGGCCATTGTCGCCCTCATCGTGTTCATCGAGTCAGGAGTGCTGTTCCCGGTGCTTCCCGGAGATTCGATGCTGTTCGCGCTGGGTTTGCTGCAAGACCGGATGCCGGTGAACCTCGCTGTGATTCTGTTCGTGCTGATTGTGGCGGCAATCGCCGGAGCCCAGGTCGGCTACTGGTTCGGGCTGCTGTTTGGCGAACGGTTTTTCAAACCCGACGCGCGCGTGCTGAAAACCGAGTATTTGCAGACTGCCCAAGTGTTCTTTCGCAAGTGGGGTGGGCCGGCGGTAGTGTTGGGGCGTTTCGTTCCTTTCGTGCGCACTTTCGTGCCTATCGCCGCAGGAATAGGTCGTTACGGCTGGGCGCACTTCACCCTGTGGAATGTCATCGGCAGTATCGCCTGGACCGGCGTGTTCATCGTCGCCGGCATTTCGCTCGGGGGAGTGCCCTTTATCCGCAACAACGTGGAGCTGATCGCCGTCATCATCATTGTGGTGTCAGTCATTCCCATAGCGTTGGGGATTTTGAAAAAGGCATTGACTAAAGCCCCCGAGCCGGGAGACCGGGAAAAGTAACATACACTAAGGGCATGGTGAAATACCTCCAAGACCCCCTGAACCGAGCCATTTACGCAACGGATGCCTCGAACTATCGCATCGTGCCGGACCGGATCGCCCAACCGGAGAACCTGGACCAGCTGCGCGACACGATTTTAGAGGCTCTCTCCGCTGGTGTGCCCCTGACGATGCGCGGCCGGGGAACCTCATGTTCCGGCAACTCTATCGGGCCTGGCCTGGTCATTGATACGTCTCACCACTGCAACCGGATTTTGTCCCTCGACCCCTCCGCGCGCCAGATTACGGTGGAGCCAGGGGTGGTGCTCGCCGATATTCAGAAGGCCGGGGCGCCTTTTGGTCTGCGATTTGGGCCTGATCCGTCCACCTGGACGCGGGCCACCGTCGGGGGCTCGATTGGTAATAACGCCTGTGGCCCGCACGCCCAAGCCTGGGGTCGCGTGGCCGACAATGTCATTTCGATGGACGTTATTGACGGTTTTGGGCGGGAATTTCGCGCCACTTCGGGCGAGGGCGCGCTAGACGTAGTGCCGGGGTTGCAGCGCCTAGTTGACGAAAATCTGGCGTTGATTCGCACGGAATGCGGGCGTTTTCACCGGCAAGTTTCGGGTTATTCCCTAGAACACCTGCTGCCGGAAAACGGGCGCGACCTGGCCAAATTCTTGGTGGGCAGCGAGGGAACCCTGGTCAGCGTGCTGCGTGCCACGCTGCGTTTGGTGCCCGTGCCGACCGCGCCGGTGCTGGTGGTGCTGGGCTACCCAGACATGATTGCCGCTGCCGCTGATGTGCCGCTGATTAATGACTTTTCTCCCCTCGCGGTGGAGGGCATGGATTCGCGTCTGGTTTACACTTTGGCGCACAAGCCGGGGGTCGGCGAGCTGCCCGAACTGCCGGAGGGCAACGCTTGGCTACTGGTAGAGATGGGCAGCGCCACCGCGGACCTGGAGACAACCCTGGCTCGTGCCAATGACCTGGCGCAAGCCGCCAACACCCGCGCCACCCTGGTGCTGCCCCCCTCCACGCAGGCCACCAAACTTTGGCGGATTCGCGCTGATGGGGCCGGGCTTGGTGGGCGGACCCCGTTGAACCCGGACGGCACCGGCAACGACCCGGCCTGGCCGGGCTGGGAAGACGCGGCGGTTCCACCTCAGAACCTAGCGGCATACCTGCGAGATTTCACTGATTTGATGCGGGAAATGAACGTGGACGGAATGCTTTATGGGCACCTCGGGGACGGCTGCCTGCACGTGCGGTTGAACCTGCCATTGGGGGCGGAGGCTGGGCAAGGGCGTTCTCGGGAGTTCCTGGAGCGTGCCGCTGACCTGGTCGGTAAACATCACGGCTCGCTTTCGGGCGAGCACGGGGACGGCCGGGCCCGCTCCGAGCTGTTGCCGCGGATGTATTCCCCCGCACTGATTCGTTTGTTTAAGCAGGTCAAAGCGCTGTTTGACCCGCGGGGTTTGATGAATCCGGGGGTGCTGGTGGACCCCGATCCATTGGACGCGAACCTGCGGCTGGCGGGGGCTCGGACCATTCCGGCCCTGCCTGGTTCGGGCTTTACTTTTCCGAAAGACACGGACTTTACCGCGGCCGTGCATCGCTGCACCGGCGTTGGCAAATGTTTGGCAATGGACCAGGTCAACGGTGCTTGGATGTGTCCCAGCTACCTGGCTACCGGCCAAGAACAGGACGCCACGCGCGGGCGCGCCCGGGTACTGCAAGAAGTCACGAACGGCACACTCATTCGGGATTTCCGCGACCCGAACCTGTTACGCGCCCTAGATTTATGTCTGGCGTGTAAGGCCTGCTCCGCGGCCTGTCCGACCGGGATTGACATGGCGGCCTATAAGTCAGAGTCGCTATATCGGGCCTATCGCCGGAGATTGCGGCCGCGTTCGCATTATCTGTTGGGTCGTCTGCCGGGATGGCTGCGTTTGGCGCGCCGGATACCCGGCGGTGCGGGCCTGGCCAACAGAGTTTTCGGGGTCGCGTGGATTCGCCACCTGGTGTTTCGGATGTTCGGGCTGGATGCGCGCCGGCAGATGGCGCATTTTAACCCTGAGTCGTTCCGGACTTGGGTGAGGCGGCGCGGAGGAAACGCTGCGGAACCGGAAATTGCGGCGAACGGGCTTGTGAATGGGGATATGAGACAGACACCGGACACTACGGGGCAGGTCAATGTCGCTGCCTCGACGGCGAGCGAGGACAGCCAGCCCACCAGCGAGGCTAAACCGTGGGTGGCGGTGTGGGCAGATTCTTTCTCAGAAGGGATTGCCCCCGACGGTGCCAAGGCCGTGGTGGAGCTGCTAGAAACGGCGGGATACCAGGTGTATGTACCGCCCCAAGCCTGCTGCGGGCTGACCTACGTGACGACCGGACAGCTGGACAAAGCCCGGCGCAACATGCGGCGCTTGTGCCAGATTCTGGGGCCGCTGGCGGTCAACGGGATTCCGATTGTCGGCGTGGAGCCGTCCTGTACCGCGACTCTGCGCGACGACCTGGAACGTTTACTGCCCGACGATCCGCGCGCCCAGGCGATTGCCCAGGCCACGCGTACTTTGGCGGAACTGCTCAGCGACCCGGACACCGCGCCGAACCCGGACGTATGGAAGCTGCCAGATTTGCGGGGCGTACAGGTTGTCGCTCAGCCACATTGCCACCACTACAGCGTCCTGGGTTGGGAAACCGACCGCAAGTTGCTGGCAGAGACCGGAGCGGAAGTTGTGGAACTGGCGGGCTGCTGCGGAATGGCGGGCAATTTCGGCATGGAACGCGGTCACATTGAGGTGTCGAAACGGATTGCGGAACACGCTTTGCTGCCGGCCCTGCGCGCACACCCGAACGCGATTTTCCTGGCTGACGGCTTCAGTTGCCGCACCCAGGCGGAACAGCTGGCCGGCAGCCACGGGGTTCACCTAGCTCGCCTGCTGCTGGGCCCCAGCTCCCGCGTCGAAGCCTAGCCCCAGCGCGGTCCGCGCAGAATCAGCCAAAAGGCACCGGGAAAACACCCGGAGAATCCAGGAATGCTCGCTCCCAAAAATCAGGGGATACTCGCCGGGTTGTGCCTAAAGGGGGAGAATAGCCGGGTAGCTGCCAATAATGG
>ERZ1031273.42-NODE-42-length-69705-cov-34.995865_pt1 | contig 69705 bp, 51 predicted proteins | sample MGYA00516575_ERZ1031273 | MGnify/ENA primary metagenome ERZ1031273 (study PRJEB33718, sample SAMN03159816) | human skin metagenome | collected 2014-02-25 | study: EMG produced TPA metagenomics assembly of the PRJNA266117 data set (Human skin bacterial metagenome... | reverse complement strand
ATCAAATAACCGCAACACGCCCGGAAAAGACACACTTTTCTTTACTTAACCCGCCAGAAAACCATCGATAAGTCAGGCAGACAAAAAGACCCGCACCTTATCGGCGCGGGTCTGCACTGTGCGCCCGAAGGGATTCGAACCCCTAACCTTCTGATCCGTAGTCAGATGCTCTATCCGTTGAGCTACGGGCGCATTTTGTTGTTATTCAGTGACTCCGGGTGAATCCCTTGGCCCCTGCAACGAATAGATACTTTACTCATCCTGCGAAGTTTTACAAAATCCGCTGTTCAAGCAACCTTTTTGGGCGCTTATTCAAGTACATATTCGTTGCACGTTAACAACAGGTTTCGTAGCGGTTACCCCGGCCTATCCGAACAGGACCGACCGAGGTAACCCTGACCGAGGTAACGGAGAAACCGAGGAACTACTCGCCGCGGACCCAGCGGACAGCGTTGCCGAAGATGTCCTGCTCACCAATGCCCGGAATGTTGCGCATCAGGCCCTCGCGGAAACGCTCCGGGTGGCCCATCTTGCCCAGAATCCTGCCGTCAGCACTGACAATGCCCTCAATGGCGTAGGAAGAACCGTTCGGGTTGGCTGGCGCTGTCATCGTCGGCACGCCGTCGGCATCGACGTACTGGAAAGCGACCTGGCCGGCCTCGAACAGGCGGCGAGCCTCATCCTCGGAAACCACGAAACGCCCCTCACCGTGAGAAACCGGCATGAGGTGGGTCTGGACTGGCTCGAAATCGCGCAGCCACGGGGAATCCACGGTCGCGACGCGAGTAGTAGCGATGCGGGACACGTGACGCAGCTGGCGGTTGTGGGCCAGGGTCGGCGAGTCCTCGCGGAGCTGCGCCGGGTCGCCGTACGGCAGGAAGCCGGACTTGACCAGCGCCTGGAAACCGTTACAAATACCGAGCACAAGACCGTTGTCGGCCACGAACTCCTTGACGGCGGCTGCGACATCGTCGGAACGCAGGAACGCGGCGATGAACTTGGCGGATCCGTCCGGCTCATCACCCAGGGAGAAGCCACCGGAGAATGCCAGGATGTCGGAGTCCTGAAGCTTCTCGATGAACGCCTTCGTGTCCTCCGCCAGCATTGCCGGGGTCAGGTTGCGGATTACGTGGAACTCGTAGGTAGCGCCAGCAGCGACGAATGCCTCGGCCATGTCGTACTCGGAGTTGGTACCCGGGAAGACCGGCAGCAACACGTGGACATCCTTCTTGCCCGGGCTCTGCAGGTCAGTCTTGGTCTCGCTGACCTGGTTAGCGAACTCCGGCAGGGCCTCGCCCTCGTAGTCATTGAGCGGGAAGACCTCACGGTAACCGGACTCCATTGCCTCCAGAGCCTCGGCGACAGTGAAGGACTCCTCACCGAAGCGCAGCGTGCCCGACTCGTCGGTGGCACCGATCTTCACAGCACCCTCAACAGCACCCTCAACATCCTGACCAGCCGGAACAGCCACCACAATGGAGCCCAGCGGAGCCTCCGGAAGGGATGCCTCCAGGCCCACGCCATTGCCCACAGCCATGTTGACCAGGGTCGCAGCCAGATCCGCGTTAGTAACAGCCGAGGCCGCAGCCGGACGCAGCTCCCGCACGGCAGCAAATAGTTCGTTGAGCTGCTCGTAGTTCGGCTCCCCGGACTCGAGTGGCTTGTGCGCAAACAGGTAGAGGTCGAAGTTACCTGCCGGGATTGCAGCAGAGACAGCGTCGGTCTCGTCCATCGCGGCAACTGCGAAGGTCACCAGGGTCGCCGGCACGTGCAGGTCCTCGCCGTAGGTGCCGGACATGGAGTCCTTACCGCCAATGGCCGCAACCTGGAAGCCGTCCTGAGCCTCGAGCAGACCGAGCAGAGCCTGCGCAACCTCGCCCCAGCGCTGCGGATCCTGGTCCAGGCGCTGGAAGTACTCCTGCACACTCAGCCAGGCACCGCGCGGATCGCCACCGGCCGCTGCGAGCTTAGCCAGTGCCTCCACGACGGAGTAGGAGCCCATGAGGTACGGGGACTCGTCGGCAAGCGATGGCGAGTAACCCCAAGTCATGACGGACGCGGTGCTCGTGCCGCCATCGACCGGCAGCGTCTGGATCGACGCCTGCTCGTCGGTCTTCTGCGTCGCGCCACCGTACGGCATGAGCACGGTGGAGCGGCCGACGGTCGAGTCGAACTGCTCGATCATGCCCTCCTGGGAGCCCGCCGTCGCCGCACGCAGCGACTCCAGCACGCTCGCCGGTACCTGCTTTACGACGCCGCCCTCCGCAGCAACCATCTCGACATTCTGGGCGCGGTCAGCGCCGTTGGTGTCGATGAACTCACGGGAGAGGTCGAAGACAACCTCGTCGCCCATGAACATGCGCAGACGGCCAGTGTCGGTGATGTCGGCCAGCGCGACGGCCTCAATGTTCTCCTCGGCAGCGGCGGCGATGATGAAGTCGGCATCCTCCGGGCGCACGACCAGCGCCATGCGCTCCTGGGACTCGGAAATCGCGATTTCGCGGGCATTCAGACCGGCGTACTTCAGCGGCACGCGCTCGAGGTGAATGTCAATGGAGTCAGCCAGCTCACCAACCGCAACGGACACGCCACCAGCGCCGAAGTCATTACAACGGACGATCTTGGTGGCGACATCCTCGCGGCGGAACAGGCGCTGAATCTTGCGCTCGTTGACCGGGTTACCCTTCTGCACCTCGGCGCCGGAGCGGCCCAGCGAGTCTTCATCGTGGGCCTTCGACGAGCCGGTCGCACCGCCGACGCCGTCACGGCCGGTGCGGCCACCGAGCATGATCACCACATCGCCCGGCGCAGGTTCGAGGCGCTTGACGTTGTCTGCCGGGGCAGCGGCGACGACGGCACCGAGTTCCATTCGCTTAGCGACGTATCCCGGGTGGACCAGCTCGCGCACACCAGTGGTGGCCAGACCGATCTGGTTTCCGTAGGAGGAGTAGCCGGCTGCGGCACGAGAGGAGATATCGCGCTGCGGCAGCTTGCCCTCGAGGGTCTGCTCGCGCGGAGTGTTGATGTCACCTGCGCCGGACAGACGCATGGCCTGGTAGACCCACGAGCGACCCGACAGCGGGTCGCGGATTGCGCCACCGAGACAGGTCGAGGCGCCACCGAACGGTTCGATCTCGGTCGGGTGGTTGTGGGTCTCGTTCTTGAACATGAGGAGCCACTTGCGGTCATCGCCCTCGACGTCGACGTAGACGGAGCAGGCGTTGATTTCTTCGGAGACTTCCTGGTCATCCATGACACCCGTGCGACGCAGTTCGCGGCCCATGATGGTGCCCATGTCCATCAAGGAGCGTGGCTTGTGGGTGCGGCCGTTGAGCTCACGCAGCTCGTCGTAGCGACGCAGCGCGCGATCCAACTGCGCGGCAAAGCGCGGCTCGTTGTTCTCGATGGAGGTCAGCTCGGTGTTGAAGGTGGTGTGGCGGCAGTGGTCCGACCAGTAGGTATCCAGCGCGGACAGCTCTACCTCGGTCGGAGTGCGGCCCTCGGAGCGGAAGTAATCCTGGATGGTCTTCAGGTCGGCCAGCGACATGGCCATGCCGTCGGCTGCGAGCAGCTCGGCCAGGCCTTCGTCATCCAGCTCGGTGAAGCCCGGGTACTCCTTCAGCGGCTCGATCTCGCCCATGCTCGGACGGCGCAGGACGCTCAGGTTCTTCTCCCCCGATTCGACCGGGTTGATGAGGAAGGAGCGCACGGCGTCATTCACCGGAGCATCGAAAACATACAGCGTTGCCGAGGTGATCTGCGCCTGCGTTTCCGGGCGGAGCAGGCGCAGGGCCTGCTCGGCGGCATCGGCACGCTGGTCGTACTGGCCAGGCAGCGGCTCGACAGCAAGGTAGTTCCCCAGCTCGGCGGGGGCCGGGAGCTCGACCAGCTCGTCGACACGCGAATCAGCAACTACCGACTCACGCAGCGCGACAAGATCCTCCTCCGTCGCATCGAAAGCATCGTAGAGATAGTAGATTGCCACCTCGCCGTCCTGGCCGATCGAGGACAGCAGCGTAGCTTCCTCATTGCGGAACTCGGGCTTACGGCGAACGGCTAGACGGGCGTCCATCAAGGCTCCTATCGAAATACGGGGAGGGCAACCGGGGTCTAAGTCTATTGCAACTGTTCAGGATAGGAAAATGTCCCCCGGTGTGCGAGGCGGCGCGGGGCGGAAGCCCCGATTGACCAAGTACAAGGCCAGGCTAATCGGATTCAGCCGGGCAAAGGCTGCGCGGGGGTGTTGGAGGTACGGCCGTGGCGGCTCAGGGAGGTGGCGAGTCGGTCGGCAGGTCCGGGTTGGTGCCTGTTGCTGCGCTTTGCTACCTGTTGCTGCGCGTTGCTGGAGCAAGGGAGCTGGTTCGTTGTCTTATCGATGCATAGTTCACCTATCGATTCGCTATAGCCTGGCCACAAGTGAACAGCGCATCGACAAGTGCACACGTAGCACCCACAGCGCGCGCATAAGTGGCGCAAAACCATCGACAGGCCACGAGAAACCATCGATAAGTGACCGAACCCTGGCCACAAGTGAAGGACCGCGCTGCCCCGCCCCGCAATGCCCCGGCTCGCGCTGCACTGCCAGGTAATAAAAACAAAAAGCCCCGCACCTACAAGGTGCGGGTCTACATGGTGCGCCCGAAGGGATTCGAACCCCTAACCTTCTGATCCGTAGTCAGATGCTCTATCCGTTGAGCTACGGGCGCGTGTGGCGGAGGCGAGAGGATTCGAACCTCCGGCCCGTCGCAAGACAGGCAACTCCTTAGCAGGGAGCCCCATTCGGCCGCTCTGGCACGCCTCCAAAACCACTGGCATCGATCCCGCTTCAGCAAAGCTGTTCGCCATTGCGTTGGCAAGACCAAATAACCGCAGCCAATCCTACAGAACACAAGAATTGAAAAGCAAAACACCCGCGAAGCCACCAAATACGGCACCACAAATAGCGACCACACCTTGGGATTTTGCGGGGATTCCGTACTGCCCAATCCGGACCATGTTCTACAGTTAGGCCTATGACCAACGATGCATCTTCAGTTCAGCCCAAAACCCGTGCCGACCTCGAACAGGTTCCGGCCTATGTTCCGGGCAAGGCTGTGCCCGGCGCGCTGAAGATTGCGTCCAATGAAATGACCCAACCACCGCTGCCCTCGGTGGTGGAGGCCATCTCGCAAACCATCTCTGACCCAACTACCGGTCCGAACCGCTACCCGGACATGGGCGCGGTTGACCTGCGCATTAAGCTCGGCGAACACCTGGGCCTACCCATGGAGCAGGTCGCGGTCGGCTGCGGCTCCTCCGCTCTGTGCCTGCAGCTTGTGCAGGCCACCTGTGCGGATGGGGATGAGGTCGTGTTCCCGTGGCGCAGCTTCGAGGCCTACCCCATTCTCGCTCGCGTCGCCGGGGCTACTCCGGTGCCGGTACCGCTGGATGCGCAGGGTCGCAATGATCTTTCAGCTATGGCTGCCGCTATCACCGACCGCACACGTCTGGTTTTCGTCTGTAACCCCAACAACCCAACGGGGACGACCATCACTCGCGAGGCATTCGCGGAGTTTATGGCGCAGGTTCCGGGCGATGTTGTGGTCGCTCTCGACGAGGCGTACATCGAGCTGGTGGACGAGGCCACTCATGCTGCTACCCCGTTGGCGCATGAGCTGCTGGATACCTACCCCAACCTGGTTGGCCTGCGCACATTCTCCAAGGTCTACGGTTTGGCCGGGCTTCGTGTGGGCTACATGTTCGGCCCGGACAAGCTTGTGGAGGCCGTGAATAAGGTCGCTATCCCCTTCTCCGTAAACACTCTCGCGCAGATTGCCGCGCTCACCTCGCTCGACGCACAGGAAGAGCTCACCGCCCGCATTGCTGAGGTCCGCGCACAGCGCGTCGCCGTCACCGAGGCCATCAACGCCGCCACCGGCCGCGAGACGGTGCTGCCGAATTCGCAGGCCAACTTCATTTGGATTGACGAGGGTCGGATTGCGGATCTCTCTTTGCTTGACGACGTCTCGGTGGCCACCACCACGGATCTCGGTGACTTCTTGGCGCAGCGCAACATTCTCATCCGCTGCTTTGCCGGCGAAGGTGCTCGTATCACCATCACTACTGAGGACGAGACCTCGCAGTTGCTGGCTGTGCTAGGAATTGAGCGCTAGCAGCTATCGCTCAGCTAGCAGGTGCCAGCGCGGCCGGTGGTCGCGCCACCACTGCGCTCAATCGCCTTTGCGATGCGGTCGAGCATTTGCTGGCCGGTCTCATAGGTGCCGTCGTCAGGCTGGGCTGCGATAGCAACACCAACGAAGGTGCCCGGCTTCTTGCCCGGCAGATAGCCGAACTGCCGCACAAGGTAGACGCCTTCATCATCTGGGCCCCAACCGCCCTTGAAGTGGGCACCGCGGATGCGTCCGAGGCCGTAGGACTGCTCGTCGGCAATCTGCCCCATGAGGTCAGCAACCTTTGGGCCCGCCTCGATGCACTGCAAATTGGCGCCGAAAACGGCTTGGTCCCGCAAATCCCACTGCGTCTGTCCGAAGACGGTGTATTGCGCGCGGATGCGGTCAGTGCCCATGACGGTGCGGGCGTCGTGGCCCTCTCGAAGGATTTTATTGGTGGTCGCGCCTGCGGTCGCGTCATCGCCCAGGGAGTACCACATGGACTCAGCCGCGTCGTTGTCGGAAACCGTGATTGCAGATTCCACCTGCGCGTCTACGCCCATTTGGCGCACATAAGCCACCGCGATTGGCACCTTGGAGGTAGACCAGGCCGGACCAGTTTTGAAATCCCCCGTGGAAACCACTTCGGAATCCTTATCCGGCGTTGCCAGAGCGGCGCCGGCCAAACCACCGAATTCCTTTTGCGCGGACTTCACGGCCTCGACAACTTCGCGAGGCATCTCACCGGGCACAACTTTCCCGCCGGAGGATGCGCCTCCGGTGCCGTCGCCAAGCGAATTGGGCAGCGTCGGCGAGGGCATCGACGAGTCGGAGTCGGTGCCGATGGTGCAGGCGCTAAGACCGAGCGTGACGACGGCGGTTGCGGCCAGAGCTACTCGGAGACGTTTAGACAATGTGCACCGTCGCATTCGTACCGCCGGTGCAAGTGACAACCTCACCGTTATCGCGGCAGGTCATGGTGTAAGTCTTGCCAGTTGTTGGGCTGCTAGCGGTGACAGTACCGTTGAGCTTCTTCGTAAGTTGGTACTGCTCAACGAAGGAATTGCGCACATTGGTGGCAAACTGACAGGTTGTCGTGTTACCTCCGACATTTTCTGCATATACCAAGTTCAAATCACCCGGATCACCCGAGCCGGAGCAGTGGCGCCAACTCGATGGCGGCTGGAACCCTTCAGCGCGACGCTTCTGCTCAGCGGTCGACGACGTGGAAAAATCCTCAGCACTAGCTGACTGAACCGACTGGGGCGAGTTGCTGCCGGCCGAATTCACTCCCTTCGAATCGGAGAAGTAGAAGAAAGCCATTGCGCCGACGAAGAGAGCGACCGCAACGAGCGCCAGGACAATAACCGCGATGGTCAGCCCCTTGTTGTCATTGCTCGGCGCAGCAGCCGGACCAGCTTGCGGACCGGAGACATAGGGGGCGGGGCGGTACGGTTCAGGCTGCTGGGACTGTGGATACTGCTGCTGCAGATACTGGGTTTGCTGGTTCTGGGGCGGCTGCTGGGTCTGATGGTCCTGCGTTTGCCCCTCAGGCTGCTCCCACTGTGTCCCATCCACAGCGCTCCACGCATTTGCCGGCGTATCTGCAGAGGGCTGATCATCTGACGCGTCCGGATTTATGCTCCACTCACCGAACGAGTCGTCCGAGTGGTTGCTCCGATTCGTTGCCATTGTTCGACCTTTTCCCTCAATACCGTCCGCCAGTATGACGCTGAGTTTGTATTACAGCAAGACCGAGCTTACCGGTTTTGGCAAATTGCCCGTATTGTTTCAGGCCACAACGGTTTCGGTTCCATGCCATGCAGCTTTTCCACCGAGTGCCCCGGGTTGAAGTGGATTTCAGTTCCTGTATTCAACGAACCGTCGGCAATCGCGTCGGCGCCCCCTTGGCGATGGTGTCATTGACCACCAGTTCCTGAGCATGTGCGATACTGCCGAATCCCGCACATGTCCGCGCATGTCATACCTGCGGCCGGAGAGAATGCAGCAATGCGCGCAATACCGCGGTTACGTACGGTCCGACTATCCGTCGCTGACCCCACCACATACGCCAATTTTGAAGACAAATGAAGAAACCCCCAGTAGAACAACTACCGAGGGCTTCTGTCTGCGGAAGCAGGGGGATTTGAACCCCCGGAGGTGTGACCCTCGCTGGTTTTCAAGACCAGTGCATTCGGCCGCTCTGCCATACTTCCAACGACAACATCATAACCGCATACCGCCGTGAGGCAGCAAACGCCCTCATAACACCCCTTGCCAGCACCTTTCGCTAGCCTTCTCATCCCAAACCACACCCCAAGCATCCACCTCTACAGACATAACTATTTTTGCTAATTGCAAAAGAGCTTGAAATACCGCGTGCATAACCAGTTTTTGCATTACCTTTGAAGACTATGAAGGCAATCATTCAGACTGATCTTTCCAACCCCCGCGCCCTGGAATGGGCCGATGCTCCGGAACCGACTCTCGAGGATGGGCAGGTGCTGGTCAAGGTCAAAGCCGCTGGCGTAAACCGCGCTGACCTGCTGCAGGCCGCTGGCCACTACCCGCCACCGAAAGGCGTGACCGACACCCTCGGCCTGGAGTGCGCGGGTGTCATTGAAGAGGTCAAGGGCGACTCTCAGGGCTGGAAAGTCGGCGACGAGGTCTGCTGCCTTCTCTCCGGTGGCGCTTACGCCGAAAAGGTCGCAGTCCCGGCCGGCCAGATTCTCCCACTGCCACATGGCTACTCCTTCACCGAGGCCGCATCTATCGTCGAGGTTGCCTGCACGGTGTTCTCGAATGTCGTGATGATTGCTGGCCTAAAGGAAGGCGATCTACTACTGGTTCACGGTGGCGCGGGCGGCATCGGCACTTTCGCTATTCAGATGGCCAAGCGGCTCGGCGCTCGCGTCGCAGTCACAGCCGGTTCAGCGGAGAAGCTGGCTAAGTGCAAAGAACTCGGCGCCGACATCCTCATCAATTACAAAGAAGAGGACTTCGAGGAAATCGTCGCAGCTGAGGGCGGCGCCAATGTCATTCTGGACATCATGGGCGCAAAGTACCTCGACCGAAACGTCAAGGCCCTGGCGAAGGACGGCCACCTGGTTATCATCGGCATGCAGGGCGGCGTAAAGGGCGAGCTCAACATCGGCCGCCTGCTGAGCAAGCGCGGCTCCATTACCGCCACCGGCCTGCGCTACCGCGATCTAGCCGACAAGGCTCGCATCGTCAACGCCACAGAGGACACCGTTTGGCCAATGCTTGCCGACGGCACCGTCACCCCTCAAATTCATGAGGTCATGGATATGCGCGACGCGGCCAAGGCCCACGAACTGCTCGACAGTGGCGCGGTCAGCGGCAAGATTGTGCTGACCGCCTAGTTAGCTGACCGCCTAGTTAACCGAGCGAGGCAACTGCGCGCACGAGCTGGTCAATGTCGTGCGGCGTATTGAACGGCTGGAGGCCGACTCTCACGGCACCTCCAGCCTCAGCGATGCCCATGGCCTCCAACAGCGGTGATTCATACGCATCAACAATGCTGGTCACCAGGCCATTATCCAGCAGCCTGTCCACGACCACCTTCGCCGACACTCCATCGACGAGGAAGCTAACACGCGGAATGTGCTGTGCCCGCGACACACTCGCGAAAGAATCATCTTCGGTATCCATGCCGATGATGTACACCCGCGGCAGGGTCATCAGCGCCGCAATCAGGCGCTCCGACAACGTCGTCAAGTAGCGAGAAACCTGCGGCATCGCGGTTTCAATGCGGTGCCTACGCGACCCCCTCGCCGTGCTATCCAGCGATGCCAGGTGCAGCACCGATTCCGACACCCCACCGAGTAGTGCCGGCGACACCGGGGAAACCTCAATCCGCTCGACGCCGCGCGCATTCGGCACATAGCTTAACGACGTCATGCGCTCGAACATCTCGGGATCCCTGAACACCAAAGCTGCGACCTCAGGCCCGCCCAGCACGGAGGCGTCAACCAGCATGATGTCGGCGCCCAGCTTGCTCATCGACACGTCGCGGTAGGCAACAATATCCGAGGCATCGACCAACACCCAGGCGTTGGAGTGCTCATGCACCCGCCGAGAAATGTCAGCTACCGGCGCGATGGTGCCAACGAACGGATCCGCGGCCGGGACGACAACGAGGCGAGTGTGCTCGTCTACGAGCTCGTCGAACTGCCAGGACGGCAACGTACCCGAGGACAAGTCAGCCTCAGCAATGCGGACTTGAGCTCCGTAGAGATTGGCTGCCCGGCGTAGTGGTGCGTGTACAACTTGCGAACCAATGCGAGAAATCACCAGGTTAGAGCCGAGCGTCAAGCGTCGACTCATTGCGGACGTGAACTGCTCCATGAGCACCTCACGCGAAGATCCCAACACCACACCGGCGACCGGGCCGCCAGTGAGGTCCGCAAAAGCCCGGCGCGCACTGGCGGTTAGCTCCGCTGCAGCGGGAACGCCCGAGCTGCGCGACTGGCCATGAGCCCCCGCCCCAGTCTCACCAGGAAGGGACTTCTGGGCATTGCGAAATGCAGAAATCATCGCAGCCTGGACACGCTCGGGTACCTGGGTGCGTTGACCCGCATTGAGGTATGTCCAACCGTCGGAAAGCGACGAGTAAGCACCCCTGGTTGTCGGCACATCGAAGGCCATGAAAACCCTTTCCCGGTTTCGAATTCAAGCTGCGATATCTATTTCAGAGTTAACTGTGCAATCACCCACGAATCGAGCGTTCATGCCCCGAACCGTGTATCGCTTGCACATCTTAGTTGGAACCAATTCTATCGAAGCAACCCCATATAGGATAATCTTTATCCCTTTTTAGCAGTTGCTTAAAATTGGCCGAACTTTTCCTGCCTGTATCCATGCGCAAGCACTCCCGATGCGTGAACCATATGCACCAGCTGCATGCCATAAAGCAGTTACAGCGGCGATTGTATGTAAGTTTTCCAGGGTCACATAACCAGTCGCATAACCAACCGTGGAAACAGCCTCAGAAGCACCACGTCACCACCAATGACGACCACCCCACGCGACGGTTGTTCGCCGTCACGACGTGGAATAATGGCTCGCCCGGTGCCGTCGGTATTCAATCTAAACCGCCCTAGCTAGTAGTTTGGAGACGTGACTAACGCAGAAAATGATCGCCAATCCGCAGCTGCAGCCGACCAGCCGGCCAATACTGTGCGCAATGGCTCCGCTATCCGCACGGAGGAAACTCTCCGTCGCGACATTGCGCGCATAACTGACGCAACGGGTGAGGCACCGGCTTTCAAGTCGCGTTCCCGCACCATGGGCGCTGCCTGGCAGGATCTGGTTACCGGCTTCGGCCAGCGTGAGCTGTGGCTGCAGCTGGGCTGGCAGGACATCAAGCAGCGGTACCGTCGCTCCACGCTTGGCCCGCTGTGGATCACCATTGCCACCGGCGCGATGGCCCTGGCTCTCGGCCTGCTGTACTCGCTGCTGTTCCAGCAGGACCTGGCATTCTTCCTGCCGCACGTGACCGTTGGTCTGATTATCTGGGGCTTCATCTCCGGCTGCGTGCGCGAGGGCGCAACCGTCTTCATTGAAAACGAAGGCCTCATCAAACAGTTGCCCAGTGCGCTGAGTGTTCACGTCTACAGGCTGGTGTGGCGTCAGTTGCTTTTCCTGGCCCACAACATGGTGATTTGGCTGATTCTCGTGCTGGTCTTCCGTCCGGATTTGGGCTGGAACTTCTTCCTGGTCATCCCCGCGATGGCGCTGCTGGTGGTCAACGGTGTGTGGGTGACGATGTTCTTCGGCATCATCGCTACGCGCTACCGCGACGTGGCACCACTGCTGGATTCCCTAATTCAGCTGGTGTTTTACATGACTCCGATTGTGTGGACCACCAAGACGCTGGAGGAACAGGGCGGTGCCGTCGCCGAACGCGCACGCATCGCAGAGATCAACCCGCTGTTCCACTACCTGGAAATCATCCGCGCCCCATTGACCGGCCAGCCGGTGGATACCTACCACTGGTGGATTGTCCTCGCCTGCACCACAGTCGGCCTGTTGCTGGCACTCGGAGCCATGCGCCTGTGGCGCTCCCGCGTGAGCTACTGGGTTTAGGCCGCAAAGGCCGTCGTTAAGCGAATAGAACTAGCAAGGGATAAGCATGGTCAGCATTGATACTTACAACGCGTGCGTTGACTTCCCCATTTTCGACGCCAAATCGCGGTCGATGAAGAAGGCGTTCCTCGGCGCCGCGGGTGGTGCGATTGGCCGCAATGACTCCAATGTCGTGGTCATTGAGGCGCTGAAGGACATCAACATCCATCTGCGCGAGGGCGACCGCGTCGGCTTGGTTGGCCACAACGGAGCGGGTAAGTCCACGCTGCTGCGACTGCTGTCGGGCATCTATGAGCCCACGCGCGGTGCCGCCGATGTGCGCGGCCGTGTGGCTCCGGTGTTCGACCTCGGTGTCGGCATGGACCCGGAGATCTCAGGCCTGGAAAACATCATCATCCGCGGTCTGTTCCTGGGGCAGACGCGCAAGCAGATGAAATCCAAGCTCGACGAAATCGCAGAGTTCACCGAACTCGGCGACTACCTGCACATGCCACTGCGCACCTACTCCACCGGTATGCGCGTGCGACTGGCGCTCGGCGTGGTCACGTCCATTGAGCCGGAGATTTTGCTTCTCGACGAAGGCATCGGAGCCGTCGACGCCGCATTCATGGCGAAGGCCCGGACGAAGTTGACCGAATTGGTCGATCGCTCCGGTCTGCTGGTGTTTGCGTCGCACTCAAATGAGTTCCTGGCGCAGCTGTGCGACACGGCGCTGTGGATTGATCACGGTACGGTTCGACAGGCAGGGCTTGTCGACGAAGTGGTCGAAGCCTACGAAGGTAAAGAGGCCGCCGACCAGGTGCGCCGCGTGCTCGCGCAGCGACGGTAGCAGCTTCGCCGGGAGTCCGGGCGCGGTTCCCCCATCGTGGCCGAGCGAGCGGCTCGCGGGCAGCCGGCCGGCGGCTGGCGGGCGGCACGGATGCTTGGAATTGCTCACCCGGAGCAACATGGCAAGATAGACAGCAATAAAAACAGTAATAAACGGTACGTCCCCGATGGAGAACGAAGTGAGCGAAAACTCGGCTGACCACCCAAATCACGATGAGGCAGCAACGGCCGCAATCGTGGTGACTCACAACCGCATCGAGGACCTGCGCCAATCGCTTCCCATCGTTGCCAGCCAGACCCACATGCCGAAGTGGCTCATCATCGTCGACAACGGCAACGACCCGAAGGTCAAGGAACTCGCCGAGCAGGTGGCGGCGCAGCAGTCGTCGGAAAGCGGATCGGCGCCGGAGATTCACTACGTCGGTTCCAAGACGAACCTGGGCGGCGCTGGTGGTTTCGCACTGGGCATGCTGACCGCGCTGTCGCTCGGCGCGGAGTGGATTTGGTGCGCCGATGACGACGGGCGCCCGGAGGACTCCTACGTGCTGAAGGCGCTGCACAGCTGCGCGCGACGCCACCAGCTCGACGCTGTCTCGCCGGTGGTCTGCGATATTAAGGCCCCGAACAAGCTGGCATTCCCCCTGCGCCGCGGGCTGGTGTGGCGCCGTCATCGCGAGGAGCTTTTCGAAAGCGGCATCAACCCCAAACTCCCGGCAGTGAACGACTCTGAGGGGCGGAGATGGTTCACCAACTTTGCAGATCAGAAGGCTGCGACCGGGCTCGAACTGCCTAGCGACCTCGAAACCATCGACGGCAACCACGACCTCCTGCCCGGCATCGCATCCCTGTTCAACGGCGCGCTGTTTAGCGCCCGCTCGCTGGAACAGCTCGGCGTTCCCGACTACCGCCTATTCATCCGCGGCGACGAGGTCGAATTCCACCGCCGCCTGGTCCGCTCCGGCCTCCGGTTCGGCACATGCTTGACGACGGCCTACCTGCACCCCTCCGGTTCGGGTGAATTTGTGCCCATTCTCGGCGGCAAAATGCACACGCAGTACCCGACCAATGACTTCAAGCGCTACTTCACCTACCGCAACCGTGGCTACCTGATGAGCCAGCCTGGCATGCGCAAGCTCATGCCACAGGAGTTCCTGCGCTTCGGCTGGTTCTTCCTGGTCCAGCGCCGCGATGTCCGCGGCTTCTACCGCTGGTTCAAGCTACTGAAGCAGGGGCGCAGGGAGAACTTCGAGCGCTTCGATCCAAAGTCGAAGTAGTTCGGGCTGGCGTTGCGGCTGGTGGGGCTGGGGCTGTGGCACTGGCCTGGAGCGCAGACGTTGCGGCTGGTGGGGCTGAGGCTGAGGCGCTGGCCTGCATATTTGATCTCGCCCGGGTCGTGTAGTCCGCATTTCGAGTGCTCAGTGCGCAAAAGTGTTACCTAACCCCTGGTTCCCTTCTCCTCCACTGACATATCGATGAGGTATTCACTCATCGATGCGCTACAGCCTGCGCATAAGTGAATAGTCCTACGATAAGTGCGCGGGCCAGGCCAACAGCGTGGCCATAAGTCCTGAAAAGTCATCGACAAGTGGCGGAAAGTTGGCCATAAGTCAGCACAATTGCAATAGGTCAGCAGCTGAACTTAGCCTGAGTCGCGCGAGGCCGGTGCATTTTCCAGAAGCTGCAAACGCTGCTTACGCTCCTGGATTCTGGACTCACGGAGCTGCCGATCTTTATACGGGACAGTGGCTTGACGAAAACGCCCAACTTCGGACGAAAATACCAACCCACCTGCCTGAATGCGCTGCCTCTGCCGAATAGCGAACTGTCGCAAGACCTCCACGCAGTCCCCATTAATGACCTGTGACCATTGGAAGCGGAGTACATCTAAGTGGAGGTTTCGCAGACGCTTCTCGCGAGCTTGCTCTTTCAGAAGCACAGTCTCCGTAGCTGCTACCCCGCCACCGGAATACTTAATCAGCCCATCGAACTCAATGATCAAATTCAGATGAGGCACATAAAAATCGACGCGCCCAATGAATCCTTCACTGTCATAGAACTCGACTTGCTGCATGAGCACGCATTTTTCGTCGTAAAGCGTGGCAATTCCTGAGTCGATTATGCATTTCTTTGTGATTGACTCACCGATGGTTTCGCTGTGTGCGCTGGCAGTTCGAAGTAGCTCGCGGGCGCGGCGGGTACCCGGCGAACGTGGGTAATTTGTGAGGACGGTGTGCAGTTCTTCGAGGTCACACCACTGTCGCAGTGCGGTGTCAACGATGACTGGCCCGTTTTCGGACTCGGCGGTGCGGCAGATATCGATGACGGTTTTCGGCACATCGGTAACGCAGCGCCCACCAATGCGAACGATGTCTTGTTCGAGGATTCTGTCACCGACATGGCGCAATCCGCCGCCAGGTCGGCGCAGGCCGGAATTGGCAAGCGCGATTGTGGCATTTCGAACAAGCAACGGGATGCCATGCAACGCAGCGGCTGCTTCACCCGTAATGATTGTCCCGGAACCTGGCTTGACCAGTGCCTTTATCTGCAGTTGAAAACGTTCGAATGCTGACAGCGCATTCCAGCGAGAGCACTCGATGTATGTGCCGTACGCCAGTCTGAGCAGGGATCCATCTCGAATATTTGCGCTTCCGACGTGCCCGTGCAGATTATCCAGCTCTGACTTGGCACTGACATATTCACAAGGATGCTTGATTTGTTTCTGCGAAGCCGCGTGGATGAGGCCATCGGAATCGTAAGTCCAGTTAGGCATTGGTTTAGGCACGCTCCCCGAGGTGGGCTACAGGAATTCACGCATTGGAATTAGTGCCTTTAGTTATGGTCGACCCCGCGGAAATTGGCAGCAGAAAAGCCGCCGAATTGCCCGTTTCTGTGGACAATTTGGCGGCTGTGGATAACTAGCTGCGGACACCCAGCTGTCGCTTACTTAGTACTTGGCGCCGTCCTCAACTGCGAGACCGAACGGAATGCCGGTGTCTGACGGCCAGTACTTCTCGTCAGCTGAGAAGCTAATCGTTACCCTTTCCCCGTCGCTGTGGAGACTTGGGTTAATCACGACATGGTCAATAGTGCGTGTCTCAGATTCATTACTTCCTGCAAGCTTTGCTGTCACTTCAGTTGGCTGGTCGAGAACCAGAATCGCAAATTGTCGATCGTCGGCAGTATGGGGGTTGGGATCCTCACGCTGCTGATAAGCGAGAACCTCGGCTCGATTCTGGAAAACCTTCACAGTACCGGTCACGGTCTGCTGGCCGCTGGTTCCGTTGCTCGACCCCTGCGAACTAGAACCCGAAGCCCCAGACTGCGAACCCGAGCCCGAGTCCGAGTTCGAACCCGACCCCGAAGCCTGCTGCCCCGCCGTCGGATTCGGGCCACCGTTGCCACCGTTACCACCATCAGCGCCAGTACCATTCGAGCCCGAGCCCGGCGCGCAGTCATTACCAGCAGCAATGGCCTCGACGACATCCAGGTTGTCAACCGGAATCCAGTTAAACTGTTCGAACTCCCCGGCACCCGGATTCGCAGGCGTTTCCACCAGCTCATTGCCCTGGCGCGTCACCAGCAAATCTTCCTGATCGCGCCCCATCCTCTCTGCAGAAAACGAGAACATACCCGGCTGACCAGTAGCTCGCTGAAGAGCGCGACGTACACCGCCCACAGAAGTCACGCCGTCATGGTAGGAATTCTGAAACTGAATTTCCTGACCATTTTCGTCAACGCCGTAGACACCAATCGCATCAATTTCGGCGCTCATCGCACTTGTGCCATAGTTCAGCACCAGCTCGGGCACGCACCCATCATCAAGATGCACGAGCGCATATTTCATCGCCCCACCAGGACTAACTTCTCCGACAAAAGTCTGCAGTGGCGCCGGGTTCGCCAGCACCTGCTTGTACACAACGACGGCCTTCTCCGCCTGCGCCTGCACCTGCGCATCGCCATTTTCGCTTGACGACGACACACTGCCCTCAGCAGCCGCCGAATCGCCACCTCGATCCCCAGAAACCTGGAGGAAAAGGAACAGAGCCAGCAACAGGATAATCAACACCAGCAGCACCAAGATGGTGATGAGCTGTTTGCGGGTTTTGTCACCTGAGCTAGTCGAAGGCGTGGGTGTGTGCGTGGTCATGATTGAAGAACTACTCGCCTTGGAAGAACTTTTCCCAGTTGTCTTCGCTGGTCAAAGATGGCACGGCGGCACGCCACTGCTTCGCAAGGTCGTCCCACTTGGAGGACAGTTCGCGCATGAGGCTGATGGTCTCGGCGCGCATGGACTTTTCCTTATCCAGGTCGCGGACCAGGTGACGCACACCGTTCTGGGAGGCATCGGTGACCCAGACGTCGTCGAAGGTGGAAATGTGCCACCAGAAGGAGTCCTCGAAGGCCACAGCCACCGGCCCCGGGCGCTTCTTACCCATCTGGGTGTACGCAAGCCGCTTTGCCATCGTCTTGTTTTCGCTGGAGATCTCGTGTGACGGCGGACGAACTGGGGTCAGACCACCCGGCATCTCGTGCATCGGCAGCAGCTCGGTCTCCGGGAAGTTCTTTCGACCAGCAGAAATGCGAGCGAAGTCGCCCTGCGATGCGTTCTTCAGCACCTCCGGGCCACGTAGCAGGTCACGAACAGCTTCCATCTGCGTCCAGGCCAGGCCGTAGCGCATGGAGACCAGGTTCGAGAGGATTCGTCGTGAAGCGACGTTGACCATGTCCTTTGCGGTGACATCGCCGTGCATGGTGGCGGCGATAAGCGAGTTGCGCAGGCCGAAGTACTGGGCGGCGTTTTCGATGTCCTTCCAGTAGAAATCGGCGTGCCAGACGGCGGCGCCCGGAATGGTGTCGGTCGGGTAGCCGGCCTTGGCGGCGCGGAATCCGTAGTCGATGTCGTCGTACTGGAAGAACAGCGGCAGCGCCAGGCCAATCTTCTTAATGACCTCGGACGGCACCAGGCAGGTCCACCAGGCGTTGTAGTCAACGCCCAGGCGACGCAGCTGGTGGTACTTGCGCACGTCCACGTCGGCGTAACCGAACTTGGGGTCGTTCTCCTCGACGGTCAGCGCCTTCCAGTTGTAGGTCTCGCCGGTGCGGAAGAGGCTGGTCGGGTTGAACAGGAAGAGCATCTGCGCGCCGAGCAGCATCGGCTTTTCCGCGCATACGGCCAGGGCGGATAGGCGCAAGGTGGTTTCGGGCTCGGGGCGGATGTCGTCGTCGGTAAGCAGAACCATGCAGTCGCCCGCAGCGGTGGCGTCGCGCATGCCGCGGGAGAAACCGCCGGCGCCGCCGAGGTTCGGCTGGTGGACAACGTTCAGACGCTCGCCGAGGATCTCCTTGGCCTGGATGAAGTCGGCTTCGTCGGCCGGGTGCTGTTCGCCCTGGTCAACGACGCGGATGGTGCGAACGCGCTCAAGGGCTGGCAGGTCCTCTGCCAGCGTGGCGACGGTTCGAGCACAGTCAACCGGCCGGTTGTAGGAACAAATGACCAGGTCAGTCGGAATATCGCGCTTGATAGCCGACTTGGGCACAACATAGCGGACATCGGAAATCTTTGCGCCTGCGTCCTCGGTGTCGAAGCGCAAGTGAATGGCACCGCCATCGGCGAAGCGGTCCAGCGGGACGGTCAGGCGCACCTCTTCATTGGCAGAACCTGACATCGGCGAGTGCTCACCGGTCCAGTTGCCGTCGGCATCCGAGCCGCCCGCTGCCCAGGAGTCCTCCAAGCGGAGGTGGCCCCCAATATCTTCGGTGTAGGCCAGCACACGCGCGGAACCGACCACGCGCGCACGGATTTCGACCTGCTTAATTGAGGTCCAGCGCTGCCAGTAAGAAGCTCGGAAGCGACCGAAGTAGGTGTCAGTGCGCACCACGGTGTGGCGACCGAGCGTGATCGAGTTACGGGTGGCCTGCACCGAGCTGTCGTAGGCGCCAACGCCTTCGACTCGGTAGTACAAATCCGGCTCCACCCAGTCTGCGGGCGGAGCAAACAGCACGCGCTGAATAGTCAGCATGTCAACATCGGTTTCGGCGGTCAGCTGAGTGGATTCCTTATTAGAAGCAGTCGAAGTCACGTCCCCCAGCGTATCGCGCTATTTCACACGGAAGATGAATACACGCTGAATGATGAAGTTAATTACCGTCGCAACGCCCTGTGCGACGACGAATGCGCCGAACTGTGCCCACTGCGCGTTCCAATCCCAGGCCTCGACAAGCCAGGGCTGCAACACATTAAAGATGCCGACCTGGGTGGCGTAGGTAATCAGGTACAGCACCGCAACTGCCAGCACCTTCTTCGCCGAGGACTTCGACTTGAAGGTCCAGCGGCTGTTAATGATGTACGCCGTAATCGTGCCGAAAACCCAGCCGACCGTCTTGCCCCAGAAGTTGGTCGCCCCGAAGGCGTTGAGCATGATGAACGTCAGGCCGAAGTCCACCACCGCCGCGATGACGCCGGAGATAATAAAGCGCATCATCTGCACTTTCAGTCCGTGCTCGTCCTTGGCCTCCGTCGCCATTGGCACTGCGGCCGAGTCCTCTACGACAAAACCGTTTTCGTGGGAGCCGTTTCCGAGCTTGCCGTTGTCGCGGTTCGGGTTTTCATTTGCTGTTTCATTCGCTGACACGCCTAGGAATTCTAGGCCACCGGCCAGCTAACAAACAGCCAGCGCGAACATAAACAAGCAATAAAGAGGAGAAAAAATCTAACGTCGCAGCGCCTCACGCAGTAGATCCAGCCGCTCCACCGGCGAGAGCGTATCCTCCCCAGCTAGCCCCAGCGCGCTCATCTCCGCCCAGCTAGCCGCTGCCAATTCCTCCACGTCCTCGCCGGATAGCGGGATGCCCTCGTCGCTCTCCCAGCCGAGGCGCTCCATGACATGCGCCGCCACATCATGCCGTAGCTCATCCGAGGTCAGCGCCGCCAAACACAGCAGCTCCACCAACGCCGCATCGTGCCCGGCCGGGTCTTTCTCGGCGTCCTCTATAGGCAATGCGCGCAATCGCTTAACGACGCTCTCCCCCGCCTCCCCGGTCAATTCCAGCGCGGTTGATTCCGACCTCTGCAGGTCCAGAGCCTGTAACAGGGGCACGAATTCAAACACCCCCGACCTCTCGATGATGTCCACCACATCGGCACGAGCGGTGGCCAACGTATTTTGAATAGAGTCCCGTCCGGTCAGTTCCCTATTGATTGCGGCAATATCTACCGGCTCCTCCGCGTCCATATCCCCCAGTGCGCGGATAGAGCCCGAGCCACCGATACACAGGGCATCCGGGGTGGCCTCATCGCGGGCAAAAGCTTCTCTGACCTGCAAGGTATGTTCCCACAAGCCCCACTGCCAGATAAGGGTATCGCCGGGACTTTGCAGCACCTCGGCAACTGTGGTGGACAGGGGAACATCGACGACTCCGACCGCTGCGGGTCTGCCGCCAGTCACCAGCTGCGCCGCAGACTCCACCGCAGAGCCGGGCAAATGGAACTTCGTCGGCACGCTTTCCTCGCCCCACCCAAAGATGACCGCTAACACGCGGGACAGGCTTCGCAGATCCATCTGGTCATTGACCCCGAAGACGCGGTGGGCACTGCACGGTTCTTCCTCTAAAGAGGCACCGATAATGAGCGTGGCCGGTTCCGTGGCCACGCGAACGCCTGGGAAGGCGACTACGTTATCGGTCTGTGCTGCCATACCTCACAGCGTACGCAGGAAAAACAATGTGGCCTGGATGGCAAAAACTCGCTACAATGCGCGCGTTTTTACCAGCGGAATCTGGCGCGGCTCCGCACCCCACGGCTCTACCAAGTACTTGCGACGCAGGCGCTGCGACTCCACCGCGGTCCACTGCGCCACCAGCTCTTCTACCCCGCGGGCAAGCCCCAGCACCGGCCCTGCGACTTCTTCGCCTACATGCGGAAAATCAATCACCTCTACGTCGTTGACCTTGGGGAACCGCGGCTCCGTCAGATTTCCCTTGCCGGGCTTGGCCTTCTCTTCCTTCGCGGCGGCGCGCAGCTGTCCGATGTGGTCACGAATGCCAGCCACCGATGCCGGCAGGTCCACCACCGTGGCCCCTGCCTGTTCAATCGCATGCGATAGCAGGTCCGCCCCCTCAGCGCTCTCTGCACTCTCTGCCGCAGCGTCACCGTCACCATCGCCCGCGGTCACAGACGCAACAAAGCAACCGGTGAGCAGATTGGTGGCGGTCTCCAGGGCTCCGTCGTCAAGCGGATCCACCAGCCATGCACCCGACAACCTCTCGCCTGCAAAGGACGGCGAGAGCTCCACATGCCAAATGACAACGGGCGATGTGGAACTACATACGGCAAGGGTCTGCGGAGTAGCAGCAGGCGTGGAAGTCATGAGGTTGATGGTATCGCGAGTGACGGATCCCACGCGGGGTAGCCTTTATCGCATGTTCGACTTTTTCAAGAAGAAGCCGCGTGAAACCATCAACATGGCCGCCGAGTACACCAACACCCCGCTGTCGAACCAGATGGTCATGCTGTTCGCCGAGGAACTGCCCATCCTCGACAGCAAGGAACGCGCACAGGTCTACCGCGCACTCGAGGCGTACGACGGCCCGCAGATCACCTCGCAGGAAATGCTGCCGGAAGAGATCCGAAAAATTATGGATCTATAGTCTCTCCGTATATTTCGCTTGCTTTCCGACGGCCCGTGCGCGACCTCAAGCGTGACCAACACCTCGGAGCGTCACGGGCGACGGAGCCGGTGCAAAGGGGTAGCCTAGCCTTGATGTCCACTAACACTAACGGCAAGTCCAGCACCGATGCTTCGAACGGTGCCTACGGAGCCGTACACACAGAAGCCAGGACCCTGACCGGTTGGGGTCGTACCGCCCCCGCTAAGTCCCAGGTGCTGTCGACGCCGGACTTGGATGAAATCGTTAACGCCGTCAAGGCTGTCGCAGACCAGAACTCCGACAAGCCTGCCCACCTGCGCCGCGGTGTAATTGCCCGCGGTATGGGCCGCTCTTACGGCGACCCCGCCCAGAACTCGGGCGGTCTGGTCATCGACATGCAGAAGCTCAACAAGATCCACTCCATTGACCAGGAGTCGGCGATTGTTGATGTCGACGGCGGTGTCACGCTGGACCAGCTGATGAAGGCCGCACTGCCCTACGGCCTGTGGGTGCCGGTGCTGCCGGGAACTCGCCAGGTCACTATCGGTGGTGCCATTGGTCCGGATATTCACGGTAAGAACCACCACTCCGCAGGTTCCTTCGGCAACCACGTGCTGTCGATGGAGCTGCTGGTCGCTGACGGCCGTATCCTGCACCTTGAGCCGGAGGGCTCTGCAGACGACCCGGACGGCAAACTGTTCTGGGCAACCGTCGGCGGCATGGGCCTGACCGGCATTATTGTCCGCGCTCGGATCAAGATGACCAAGACCGAGACGGCCTACTTCATCGCCGACGGCGACATGACCCACACTCTGGACGAGACCATCGAGTTCCACTCCGATGGCTCCGAGGAGAACTTCACCTACTCTTCCGCGTGGTTCGACGCCATCTCACCGGAGCCGAAGCTGGGACGCGCCGCAATTTCCCGCGGTTCGCTGGCAACCTTGGCTCAGCTGGAGGAATACGCCCCGAAGCTGGCCAAAGATCCGCTGAAGTTCAACGCTCCGCAGCTGGTGACTGTGCCGGATATCTTCCCGTCCTTCACCATGAACAAGCTGACCATGATCAGCATTGGTGAGCTGTGGTGGCTGAAGTCCGGTACCTACCGCAACCAGGTGCAAAACCTCACGCAGTTCTACCAGCCGCTGGATCTCATCGGCGAGTGGAACCGCGGATATGGTTCCAAGGGCTTCCTGCAGTACCAGTTCGTTGTTCCGCGCGAGGCCGTCGAGCCGTTCAAGGAGATTGTCCGCGATATCCAGCGCTCCGGCCACTACTCGGCACTGAACGTATTCAAGCTGTTCGGCGAGGGTAACCGCGCTCCGCTGTCCTACCCGATGCCGGGTTGGAACGTCTGCGTGGACTTCCCGATCAAACCGGGTCTCGGCGCCTTCCTCGATGATTTGGATAAGCGCGTCATGGAGTTCGGCGGCCGCCTCTACCTGGCCAAGGAGTCGCGCACTTCCGCCGCTAACTTCCACCAGATGTACCCCGAGATGCAGAGCTGGCTGGACACCCGCAATGAGATTGACCCACACGGTGTCTTCGCCTCTGACATGTCGCGTCGACTGGAACTGCACTAAGACAACCGAGAGGATTTAAGCCCCAATGATTAATGCTGTAGGCGCTGCCCAGTCCATCCTGCTGCTCGGCGGCACTAGTGAAATCGGTCTGGCCATTACCGCCGAGTTCCTGAAGAAGGGCCCGGCCAAGGTCATCCTGGCTTCCCTGCCGAACGATCCGCTGCGCGAGGCCTCCGCTGAAAAGATGAAGGCCGCCGGCGCTTCCGAGGTGGTCACCCTCGACTTCGACGCAACGGACTTCGACTCCCACCCAGAGGTCGTCGATAAGGCATTTGCCGACGGCGACGTGGACATCTGCATCGTCGCGTTCGGCATGCTTGGCGACGCCGAGGAGCTCTGGCAGAACCAGCGCAAGGCCGTCCTGGCTGCGAACATCAACTACACCGGTGCGATGTCGATGGGTGTTCTCGTCGGTCAGAAGTTCAAGGCGCAGGGTCACGGCCAGTTCATTGCCATGTCCTCCGTCGCTGGTGAACGCGTGCGCCGCTCCAACTTTGTCTACGGTTCCACCAAGGCCGGCCTGGATGGTTTCTACCTGAACCTGGGTGAGGCCCTGGATGAGTACGGTGTCAAGACCCTGGTTATCCGCCCTGGTCAGGTCCGTACCCGTATGTCCGCTGACGTGGACGAGGCTCCGTTGACCGTGAACAAGGAAGATGTCGCCAAGCTCGCAGTGAAATCCGTCGAGGCCGGTAAAACCCTGGTCTGGGCTCCGCCGGCATTCCAGCTAGTGATGATGGTGCTGAAGCACATCCCACGCCCGATCTTCAAGAAGCTGCCGATTTAAGAGCGGGTTTGGTCGACTCGATGGAACTCGGCGGGGCTAGGCAGGCTGGCCTACCCACCTTTAGCTCCGCCGTTCGTCGGAGTCCGGTTCCTGTGCAAAACTTGAGGGCATGGTAGACAAGCAGGCCGAAACCTCGAGCGCTGACACCACGGGTGCCGACAACACTAGCGCCAACACAACGGGCGCACGATCCTACAGTGAGCTGGTTGACGAAGATCGCTACGAAATCTTCAACGATGACCAGCTCTCCCTCAAGGCTGCTCTGACCTACCTGTTCGCAGCGCTTGTGGGCGGTTCGGTTATCGCTCTAGCGTCCTGGTTTGTGTTCCACCGCCTGTCGCTGCCGGCCTTTGGCGGCTCGCAGCTGACCAGGGCAGTCGCAACAGCGCTGATTGTCATCACGCTGACGCTCACCACCGTCCTGCTGTATTTCTTCGCCACCAAGGGCAAAGATAATCGCCCCCGGTGGCTAACGTGGTTGACGTATCTGATGGCTTACATGTCACCGGCCATCTTGGTGGTCTCTGCCGTCGGCCTCCCGCTGGGCTCGACCAGGCTGTGGTTGGACGGTCTGTCCGTCGACCAGGAGTTCCGCACTGAGTACCTCACCAGGATGGCCTCGGAGCCTGGCCTGCATGACATGTCGTACATCGACATCCCGTCTTTCTACCCAGCTGGTTGGTTCTTCCTGGGCGGACGCCTGGCCAATATTCTTGGCATTGCCGGCTGGGAGGTCTTCCAGCCCTGGGCGTTGATTACTCTCGCCGCTGCTGGCTGTGTTTTGGTCCCGGTGTGGCAACGCCTGAGTGGTTCCCTGCCCGTGGCCACTGGCATTGCGCTGACAACCACGGCGGTCGCCCTGGCGACTGTCGCCGATGAGCCCTACGCCGCAGTCATTGCTATGGGGCTTCCGGCGATGACCGTGATGGCCTGGCGCGGTCTCACCGGCGCCTGGTCCGCCATGTTTGGCGTGCTCGTCTTCCTGGGTATTTCTGCGACTTTCTACACTCTTTACACTGCCGTAGGCGCGCTTATTGTGGTCGTGTTGGCCGTGGTCGCGTGGACGTCGTCAAGCTCTTGGATGCCTGTAGTGCGTCTGATCATTATGGGCGTGGGATCGATGCTGATTGCGGCGACGGTGTGGGGGCCGTACATGCTGGCGGTTGCGACGGGGGCACCGCGCTCGGGCGCGACAGCGACGCACTACCTGCCCCCGGAGGGCGCGCAGCTGCCTTTGCCGATGCTCGCCGCCAGCGTAATCGGTGTGCTGTGTTTCATCGGTGTCGTGCGCATGCTGGTCAGCGCCACGGAGCCGGATGCCCGCGCGCTCGGCCTGGGCACGCTGGTGCTCTATGGCTGGGTAGTGGCCTCGATGGTGGCGACGCTGCTCGGACGCACGCTGCTGGGGTTCCGCCTCACCGCACCGATTACGTTCATGCTGATCGCGGCTGGTGTGGTCGCGCTTGCCGACGCCCGTCTCAACGGCATCGAGAAGTATTGGCCGCAGGCGGCACCAGCTCACATTGCCAAGCGCGTTTCCGCGGTAATGGCGGCAGTCTTGCTGCTGGCGGGCATTGGCTACGCGCAGTCGATTCCGAATAAGTTGCATGGTGCCATCGACTTGGCGCATACCGACACCGACGGTAACGGCGAGCGCGCGGACCGCTTCCCACCGAATGCCGGGGCGTGGTACTCAGCGGTGGACCAAACGCTGAAGGAGGCCGGGCTCGATCCGGCCCAGACAGTGGTGCTGACGGATGAGAAGAATTTCCAAGCACTCTATCCCTGGTATGGATTCCAGGCACTGACCAGCCACTACGCTAACCCTCTGGGTGAGTTTGACCGCCGTAATCAGGCATTGGAGGAATGGTCGGAGATTCGCGATCCCGATGAGCTCGTGCAGGCAATGGACGAAACGCCGTGGCGCGGACCAGATGCCATTGTGCTGCGAGGCGAGGTTGAGACGCCTGATGGCGAGGATGCCGCTCCGCTGACGTTGGACATCGCGGATGATATCTATCCGAACAATCCGAATGTGGTCTTCCGGAGCCTGAATTTTGCCCGCTCTGCATTTGAGAAGCACTGGGAGCTAAACCAGGTCGGCCCGTTTGTAGTGGCGGTTCGCAAATAGGTGTTGGCAAGTAGGTATTGGGCGGCTATCCCCTGCCGCAAACGTGATTCCTGTTACTAATGTGGAAACTGTGATGTAACTTTCGCGTTGCAAACTCAAAGAAAAAGGCCAATTACCGTAGTATCTTTCCTTGTGACTGCCGAAACTAAAGAAATCAAAGAAAGTGTCGACGGTTCACCCGAAGTGACCATCGACCGCGTGGAGAGACCGCCTATGGACGGCCCCTCTCCTACGACACTGACTCGTTGGACAGCGATTATCGCTGGAATCGTCGGTTTCATTTGCTTTGTCATCACACCGTTCCTCCCGGTCGTGAATACTCAGTCCTCCGTGTCTTGGCCTCAGCGCGACACACTGAACTCAGTGGATGCGCCACTCATGGCGCAGGCACCGTTGGACCTGAGCGTCGATTTGCCTCTGTCGCTGACGGATGAACTTTCCGACAAGCGGACAACCCTATTGTCGACTATCCCGCCAACCGCGGATAAGCCGACCAAACGGGGCTTGATGGTGCGTTCGGGCAAGGACGGCCTCGACGTCATTCTGCGCGACAGCGTGGTGATGAGCCTGGATAAGAAGGAGCTTGCCAGCAACAAGGGCAAGATCCTGGAGATCCGCTCAAACGAGCATGAGACCACCGTCAACATCGACGGCGCCAAGAACTCAGATGGTGAGAAGCTCACCGCCACCGCACAGGGCGATTACCGCCCGCAGGTCACCGGTATCTACACTGACCTGCCCGCTGACGGCGACGTGGCCAAGGCCGTAGCCGATGGACTCGATGTCCACATGAACATCGACTCCCGCTACACCTCACACCCGACAGTGGTGAAGTACATCGTCATGTACTTGGGTCTGCTTCTGACGCTGGCTTCTCTGGTCGCGTTAGCTCGCATTGACCGTATCGACGGTTCCTCCTTCACTCCGCTGTTCAAGCGCGGTGCGTTGAAGCCGACTCCGCTGGACATCCTGGTTGGCACGATTTTGGTCGTTTGGCACTTCATCGGTGGCAACACTTCCGATGACGGTTACATCTTCACCATGGCGCGCGTCTCCGACGAGTCGGGCTACATGGCGAACTACTACCGTTGGTTCGGCGCTCCTGAGTCACCGTTCGGCAGCCCCTACTACGACCTGCTGTCGCTGATGGTGAAGGTGTCCACCTCGTCTCTGTGGATGCGACTTCCTGCGCTGCTGTCCGCACTGCTGGTGTGGTTCATTATTTCCCGAATGGTTATCCCGCGCCTCGGCGAGAAGATTGCCCAGCGCCGGGTGGCCTACTGGTCTGCTGCTGGTGTGCTGTTGGCCTTCTGGCTGCCGTACAACAACGGACTGCGCCCGGAGCCGGTCATTGCTCTGGGATCCCTGCTGACCTGGGTATTTATCGAGCGCGCAATTCTAACTCGACGCCTGCTGCCAGCTGCAGTCGCAGTGGTTATCGCCACGCTGGCACTGGGCTCGGGCCCAACGGGCCTAATGGCAGTTGCTGCCCTGCTCGCAGGCATCCCGATGCTGGTGCGCATTGTCGTTGAGCGCCATAAGGCTCTCGGTGGTGGTTGGCAGGCCCCACTGATGCAGATTGCACCGTTCCTGGCTGCGGGCACCGCCATCTTGGTCGGTGTCTTCGGCGACCAGACTTTGGCCACGGTCCGCGAGTCCATTCGTGTCCGCAGCATCATCGGCCCGTCGGAGCCTTGGTACAACGAGTACGTCCGCTACTACTGGCTGGTGCTGCAGTCGGTCGACGGCGCCTTCCCGCGTCGTTTCCCGGTTCTGATTGCACTGGCGTGCTTGAGCATCACGATTGCCGCGCTGCTTCGTCACCGCACCGTTCCGGGGGCTCTGGCCGGTCCGTCGGCACGCCTGGTGTTCATGTTCATCGGCACCATGTTCTTCCTGACCTTCACGCCGACAAAGTGGACGCACCACTTCGGCGTGTACGCGGGCATCGCGGCTTCCCTGGCAGCACTTGCCGCTATGGCCATTAGCCATTGGGTAGCAGGTAACCCGCGCAACCAGCTGTTCTTTGCCGGTGGTTTCACCTTCATCCTCGCTTTCTCGCTGATGGGTATTAACGGCTGGTGGTATGTGTCGTCCTACGGTGTGCCGTGGTTCGACAAGACCATTCAGTTGCGCGGCCACCAGCTGGGTTCAGCAGTATTGGCTCTGGCCTTGCTACTGCTGCTGGCTGGTGCAGTAATGAACTTCGTCCAGGAGTTCCGTACCAAGCCGAAGTCGCAGGAAAAGTCGGCACGCGTGCGCCGCATCAATGCAGTTGCATCGTCCCCGATTGCGGTGACGACACTGTTGGTGACGATGTTCATGGTGGCTTCGCTGGGCAAGGGCGCAGTATCGCAGTACCCGGCCTACTCGGTCGCCGCGGGTAATATCCGCTCCTTGGCTGGTCAGACATGTAATCTGGCGAGCGATGTGCTGATGGAAACCGATCCGAACGATGGCTTCCTGAATACCGTCGATGGCAAGCCGCTCGCGGAATCGCTGCGCGGTGGCGGCAAGAGCCGTGGCTTCGACCCGAACGGCGTCCCGTCAAACATGAAGGCCGAAGCTGTGGACACCAGCCAGAGCCAGGCAAGTACTGCCGACACTGATGATCAATCTTCTGATCCGGAAGCCACAGTTGAGGGCGGTTCCGCGTCGGGCACCGACGGCGGTAAGCGCGCCGACAAGGGTGTCAACGGCTCGCAGGTCGAGCTGCCATTTGGCTTGAATCCGGATAAGGTGCCGGTGCTTGGCTCCTACTCCGAGGACATTCAGCGTCCGGCAAGCCTGGAAACTTCCTGGTTCCAGCTGCCTGAGATTGACGAGGACCACCCGCTACTCGTCGTATCGGCGGCCGGCCGTATCTTCCACCACGACATCAACGGTGTTGCTCAGCCGGGTCGCAAGCTGGTGGCACAGTACGGTCGCAAGGGCGGCGACGAGGATGGCTTCGAGGTCCTCTCCGAGTCGGAGCCGATTGATATTGGCCCTGCTCCGACCTGGCGTAACCTGCGCTTCCTGACCGAGGAGATCCCAGAGGGAGCCACCGCTGTGCGACTGGTCGCGGAGGACAATGACGTCTCCGAGGATCAGTGGCTGGCGCTGACCCCGCCTCGCCTGGCCGAACTGCAGTCGATGACTGATGTCATCTCACCGGAAACTGCGACTATCCCGGACTGGCCGGTTGCCTTCCAGTTCCCGTGCCAGCGTCCGTTCGACCACTACGCAGGTGTCGCAGAGCTTCCGGAGTACCGCATCACTCCGGACCGTGGCCTGAAGGTCGTCGGTGCAGATGTCTGGCAGTCGGTCGATGGCGGTGGTCCGCTCGGATTCTCCGACGCTGTGAATGAGGCTACGTCCGTACCGACTTACCTCAAGAACGACTGGCGCCGCGACTGGGGTTCCGTCGAGAAGCTCTCGCCGCGTCCGAATAAGGACAAGGTCAAGCCGGATGTCGCCGAAATTGAGTATGAAGATATCACTCGCTCGGGTCTATACTCGCCCGGGAAGATGATTGTGAAGGATCCCTAGGCGAAAGAGCCTCGGTGCCTCCTTCACCTAAGGAGACCGAGTGACTGCACAAACCCGTTCCATCGTTGTCGCCGCAATGGTTGTGACTGACCCGGTGGGGCGGGTTTTGTGCGTTCGTAAGCGGGGCACGGATACGTTCATGCTGCCCGGCGGCAAGTTCGAGCCGGGTGAGTCCGTCGATCACCCGGAGGTCACCGCCGCGCGCGAAGTCTCCGAGGAGCTCGGCGTGGACATCGAGCTATCGCAGCTGCGTCCGTGGAATATCGCCCGTGCGGCCGCCGCCAACGAGGCGGGCTTCGAGGTCGTCGGCCACCATGTGCGCTATGTCGGCGAGTTCACCGATGAGCTGGCGAACGTTCAGCCCCACGCCGAAATTGAAGAGGTCCGCTGGCTCGACCCCTGGCTACCGACCGGGAAAATCGCCCCTATGCTGGTCGAAACCACTCTGCCGAAGCTCCGCGAAGAGCTGCCCCAGCTTGCCGCTGGCCGTGAGCAGCCACAGCGCGCACTGTCGTCACTGACTGTCTTCTGCGGCTCCGGCTTCGGCAACGATCCCGCCTGGCGCGTCACCGCCGAACGCCTCGGCCAGACACTCGCGGAAAATCGGGTGGAGCTCGTCTACGGGGGCGCGGCGATTGGTCTTATGGGCACGGTTGCTAACGCGTCGCTTGACGACGGCGGCAGTGTCACCGGTGTCATCCCCGAGGTCCTGGTCAAGAAGGAAATTGCCCATCCGCGGCTGACTCACCTGGAAACTGTTGCGACTATGGCCGACCGCAAGTCGCGCATGTATGAGCTTGGCGATGCTTTTGTTGCGCTCCCCGGCGGCGCGGGCACGCTGGAGGAGTTCTTCGAAGTGTGGACCCAGCAGCACCTGGGGATTCATGCCAAGCCAGTGGCGTTGCTGGGTCCTTCGGGCTTTTGGGAGCCGCTGTTGGCTCTGCTCCGCAACGTTGTGGATGCGGGTTTTGTGCGGCCGGAGCTTCTCGATGCGCTTATTGTCGTCGACGACGTCGACAAGCTCCTGCCTGCGTTGCTTGCGTGGCGTGCGGGGCGGACGAAGTTTTAGCCCGACCCCAGACCCCACAACATCCTGCTAGTGAGCAGCAGCCAGCTGCTGCAGCTCAGCTTCGGTGCCGTTGAAGACGTCCTCGTCCACGTTGGTCGGGATGCCATCGACGCGGCCGGTGGAGGAACGCTGCCAGAAAGCCATACTCTCCCAACCGCCCGGCAGTGAGGTCGGAGCGCTGTCTTCGTAGGCGGCGAGCCACAGCGGGTAGTCAGTGAAGTCGGTCGAGTTACCCATCGGGTTCTGCCAGAACCAACGGTAGGTGTAAATCATCGGGGTTTCGCCGGTCTTTTCCTCTACGCGCTCGAGGAAGTCCTTGGTCCACTTCTGCAGCTGGGTCGGGTTGAGGCCATTATCCAGCTCGATGTCCAGCACCGGCGGCAGTGTCTTGTCTGTGGAGATTTGCTCATCGCGCTGCTGCAGTGCTTCTACGTACTGGTCAGCCTGCGCAATTGCGGAGCGATCCGGATGTGCCTTGTGGTAGCTGCCCACATACAGACCGGCCTTCGCTGCGGCGATGGAGTCCTCGAGGAAGTACTTCTGGTCACCTTCGACACCGTCGGTGGCCTTGATGAAAGCGAACTTCTGGCCGCTGGCTGCGACCTCGTCCCATTTCAGCGCGACGCCACCTGGGCGCTGCCACTTGGAGACGTCCACGCCGGTCGGCCCCATGTGGAAGCCGGTGCGCGCCGAGTTAGACGATGCATTCTCGGTGGATTGAGACTCAGCGCTCGACTCAGAGTTAGTGGACGAACCGTTGGCACCAGAGTCCTGCGACTCCTGAACAGTCAAAAAGTCGAGCGAGCCCTTGGAATCAGCAGCGGACGGGTTGGAGTGTGCAGATGCGTCCTGTGTTTGTGCGTCTGCCGGTGCAATAACACCCAAGGTCAGCGGCGCAACGGCCACGATACTTGCCAAAGTGGCGCGTCCCGGGCGTCGCTTCAGCACCGCGGTCGCGGAAAGTGGAAGAAATTTCATGGTTTGCACCTTACCCCCTAAACCACTTCAGCCCCATTCGTAAGCCTAAACTTATTCCACCCCTCCAGTCACAGCTTCAATCCGCCCTTGCCCCTAGACTGGCGGCATGACAAATAGCACTAATACTGAGACCCAGTCCGCAACGTCCCAATTCTCAACAACTCCTCGCCCGCAGGATGACCTCTACTTGGCCACCAACGGTGAGTGGATTAACAATCACGTCATCCCGGCTGACCGCCCCATCGATGGCGCCTTTTACAAGCTGAGGGATGAGGCGGAGGAAAACGTCCGCGAGCTCATCACCACTGCCGCCGATGCGGATCCGAATTCCCGCGTCGCTCGCTTGTACAACTCTTTTATGGACGAAGCCGCTATTAATAACGCCGGCGCTGCTCCACTCGCGCAGGATTTAGAAATGATCGCCTCCGCCGAGAACGCACATGAGCTGGCGTTGGCGCTCGGCCACCTCGACCGTCTCGGTGTCGGTGGTGCGCTCGGGTACTGGGTGGAGAAGGATTCCGGCTCGGACCTGGACGCTCTCTATCTGTTGCAGTCGGGTCTCGGCCTCCCGGATGAGGCTTACTACCGCGAGCCGGGTCACGCCGACACCCTCGCTGCCTATGAACAGCATGTTGCCGCTATGTTGAAGCTCCTCTCCTCGCATGACGACGGCGCGGGGGAACTCTCCACCGCGCTTGCTGCATTCGAGTTGGTGGACCCGGCCGCTGCGGCGGCGCGCATCGTGGCTTTTGAAAAGCGAATTGCCGCTGGTCACTGGAATGTGGTCGATACCCGCGATGCACTGAAGACCTATAACAAGACGGCCATTGCTGACCTCCCCACCGGCTTCCCGGTCGCGGAGTGGCTCGCGGCCACCGGTGTCAATGAGACGAACCAGACTGCCATCGACACCATCGTGGTGATGATGCCGTCGTACTTCGAGCACTTAAGCAAGCTGTGGCAGGACACTGACCTGGCAGATCTGCGCCTGTGGGCACTGTGGCGCGTCCTCCACCAGCGTGCCGCCTACCTGTCGGATGACTTCTCCGCGGAGAGCTTTAACTTCTACGGCCGCACCTTGCAGGGTTCGACCGAGCAGCGTGCACGCTGGAAGCGTGGTGTTGCCTTTGCGGACGGGGCGGTTGGGCATGACGTCGGCAAGCTGTATGTGGAAAAGCATTTCCCTCCGGAGTACAAGGAGCAGGTCCTGGAACTGGTGGACTACCTGCTGGCGGCGTACCGGGAGCGCATTTCGCAGCTGCCGTGGATGACGAAGGCGACGCAGGAGCGGGCACTGGAGAAGCTGTCGCTGTTTAAGGCCAAGATTGGTTACCCGGAGCGTTGGCGTGACTACTCGGCGATGGAGCTCGGGGATTCACTGATGGACAATGCTCGCGCTGCCAGCGCTTTTGCGCATGATTATGAGGTGGCAAAGCTGGGCACCCCGGCCAATCGCGATGAATGGCATGGCACTCCGCAGACGGTCAATGCTTTCTACAATCCAGTGGTCAATGACATCACGTTCCCGGCTGCGATTTTGCAGTCTCCGTTCTTCTCACCGGACGCTTCCCCGGCGGAGAACTTCGGCGGTATCGGTGCGGTGATTGGCCATGAGATTGGTCATGGTTTCGATGACCAGGGCTCGCAGTATGACGGTCACGGCAACCTTCACCAGTGGTGGACCGATGAGGATCGCGCAGCTTTTGAGAAGCTGACCTCCGCACTGGTGGACCAGTACGAGGGCCTGGTTCCGCAGGCTCTGCGCGAGCAGGCCGAGGAGGGCGCTGACCTGCCCGGTGTCAACGGTCGCTTCACCCTGGGAGAGAACATCGGTGACTTGGGCGGGCTTGGTATTGCTGTCGTCGCTTTCCGCCGTTTCCTCGCTGCCCGCGGGAAGGAGCTCGGGCTGGAGGACACCCCCGAGACCTACCGTGACCTGTTCAAGCAGTGGGCACTGGTCTGGCGTTCCAAGATTCGTCCGGAGTTTGCACGCCAGCTGCTTGCCATTGACCCGCACTCGCCAGCGGAGTTCCGCTGCAACGTCATTGCCAGCAACATCGATGAGTTCCATGAGGCCTTCGGCACTTCAGCGGGGGACGGCATGTGGCGTGAGCCGAATGAGCGCGTGAATATCTGGTAATTCTGCGGGAACCCAACCTGCGCTGCCTTATCCTCCGATGCTTTCCGGGCTCTCCGATGCCTTCCGCAGCCTCCGGGGACAGCCAACGCCTCACCGTTTACTACAAATGCAAAAGCTGACTTTTTGTTTTTGCAAACGTGGAACTAAAATCACAGGTGAGGCGCACGCTTTCCCGATGATCAAGTCGGGCAGGGCCCAATCAAGCGAGGTTCCTGTTACATGTGCGCTTGCTAAGTGCTCTTGCTGGAGGAGGCCGCTGTGGACACTCGCGACATCCAAGCACTCACCGCCGTCAAACTCTATTACGGCGAGGGGCTCACACAGTCTCAGGTTGCAACCGAACTCGGGGTTTCCCGTCCAACGGTCTCTAAACTGCTCAACCTTGGCCGTGAGCGCGGTTACGTGCGCATTGAAATCCACGATCCGCGCGAGGAAGCCTCAGAGACCGCTACGCAGATGCGGGATCGCTACCAGCTCAACGATGTGCGCCTGGCGCAACCGGCACGCGCTGGCAACGCAGTCTTGCTCCGCGAGTTGGGGCGTGTGGGCGCCGAGCTTCTCGACGAGCTGGTGGTCGACGGTACCCTCGTCGGTGTTTCGTGGGGTAAGACCATGTACTCCGTATCCACGCAATTGAAGTCCAAGGATGTCTCGGGCGTGGAAATTGTGCAGCTCAAGGGCGGAATGAGTCATTCCGATAAGTCGACGAATGACATCCGCACTATTGGCGGGTTCTGCCACGCTTTCCATGCCTATGCCCGCACATTGCCGCTGCCGGTGATTTTCGATTCGGTCGAGACCAAGCGCATCGTGGAACAGGATCGGTTCATCGCCAGCGTATTGGCGCTTGGCCGGACGGTGGACATTGCCGTTTTCACTGTCGGCGCAGTCGACCATGATTCACTGGCCTTGAACTTGGGGCAGCTGTCGGCAACCGAAAAGGACTTACTCGTGGAGCGCGCAGTGGGCGATGCCTGCTCACGCTTCTACCGCCCGGACGGTGGCATTGCGCTGCCAGAGGTCGATGCCCGCACGGTAGGTATCAGCCTCTCTGACCTGCGCCGGATCCCCACTCGGGTACTTGTGGCCGGTGGCGCACACAAGGCCGAGGCTATCGATGTGGCCCTTCGAACAAAGTTGGCCACTCACTTGGTCATTGACGATGCCACCGCCGAGCGCCTACTTTCGCTCGACTCATCGGACTCACTGGGCTCGCCAGACTCACCCCCTAGCTCCACCCCTCCCTCTGCCACGGATTAGCTGTCTCGGGACGCATCAGTACAAAGAACTGACACCCGGGCCCGAGAAGCGTCTCTGCCCTCTTCGACCGATAGACTTAAGCGAGCGCAGATGTCCGCATATATGTTGCAGCCGCTGTCCGGTCGGAGAGGACGATTCTTTAGGTGTCACCAGCACAGCAGATCAAGCACACACTCCAGGCCTACGAGTCGGCGGACGCATCTTTTGCCCAGTCCGCGAAGAAGTTGCCACCCGTGGGGTGGAAAGGTGCGCTCTACGCTCTCAAGCGTGCGGGTATCGAGTTTTTCTTGGAGCTCGGTTTCGACGCCGCCGCGAAGTTGACTTACTACACGGTGCTAACCTTCGCACCCGCACTGCTTGCGATTTACTCAATTGCCACGCTGATGTTGGCCGGTTACACCGATGACCTCAACCGACTGACCGAGGATTTCATCCGCAGCTACATTCCAGCTGAGTATGCCGAACCGATTCGCAATGTCATCTCAACGATTATCGGCTCCGCCACGGGCGGTCTCGTCGCACTGACTATCGGTATTGTCTTTGCGCTGATTTCGTCGTCGGCCTACACGCGCGCATTTTCGCGCACGGCTAACTCCATCTATGGCGTGTCCGAAGGCCGCACGCTTATTCGCTACCACCTGCTCATGGTCGCCATTACGCTATTGCTACTCATTGGCACGGTGGTGCTGCTCATTGCGATTATTGTCAATGACCAGCTAGTTATCACCATCGTCGAACCGGTTGCCCGCCCGTTGGGCATTGAATCGACCACGCGACAGGTCATTGACTTCTGCATCTCCGTCTGGAGTTGGCTGCGCTGGCCGATCATTATCGTCATGTCGATGATCCTGATTGGCTCGCTGTACTACTTCACACCGAACGTGCGCATGCGCAAATTCCGCTGGCTCAGTACCGGTTCGGCACTGGCAATTATCAGCTCGCTGATTATTGGCAAGGCATTGCAGCTTTACCTGTTCAACTTTGCGGCTTCAAACCCCTACGGCGCCATGGGTGCCGTCATTGCTCTCATGACTGCACTTTGGGGCATTAATGTCGTCGTGGTCTTCGGCTTTAAGCTGGATGCCGAGGTTGAGAGGATGCGCCAACTGCGCGCCGGCCTGCCCGCAGAGCGATACATCCAGCTTCCACCCCGAGCTACCGCGGCCGCCGAGGGTGAGCAGAAGATCCATCAGAATCTAGAAAAGCAGGCGGCCGAATTCCGAACTGAGGAAGAGCTATAGCGCAATCACACCCACAATTGCAGCGTTGAGCAGGTTGGTGCACAGACCCGCAATCAGCGCCAGCGGACCGTTCTTGGCAATCTCACCGCGACGCTCCGGCGATAGCGCACCGAAGGAACCGATCTGAATTGCAATGGAAGACAGGTTGGCGAAGCCAGCCAGGGCGAAGGTCGCCAACATGATGGACTTCGGATCCAGCGAGTCGACGTGCTCCGAGAACGAGGTGTAGCCGACGAACTCGTTCAGAATCGTCTTCTCACCAATGAAGCTACCGACCAGCCCTGCGTTCTCCCACGGCACACCAATCAACCAGGCAATCGGCGCGAAGATTAGGCCGAACAGCCCCTCCAGTGACCAGTTTTCCTGACCGAACCAGCCGCCGATGCCGCCAATCATGGCCGACAGCATCGCAATCACAGCGATGAACGCAATCAACAGACATGCCACAACCACAGCGATACGACCGCCGGCCAACGCACCCGATCCTAGCGCGTCAATGACGTTCTTCGACTCAGTGTCGCGGACATCCTTCACCGACGCATCCAGATCGGATTCCTCCGTCTCCGGCCAGAAAGTCTTCGCAATCAGCAGCGAGCCCGGCGCGTTCATTACCGATGCCGCCAGCAGGTACTCCAATGGCGCACCGAGCAGGGAGTAACCAATCAACGTCGATCCGGCCACCGAAGCAAAACCGCCCGACATACATGCGAACAGCTCCGACTTGGTCAGTTTCGGAATATACGGCTTAACGACGAGCGGAGCCTCCGACTGCCCGAGGAAAATCACCGTGGAAGCGAAGACGGACTCTACCTTCGAGGTTCCCATAATGAACTTCAGTGCGGACCCGACATACTCAACGAAGTACTGCACTACCCGCAGGTAGTAGAGGGCACCGAGGACTGCGCCCAGGAAGATGATCACTGGCAGCACGTTGAGCACGAAGACGAAGTTTTTCCCCGTGCCGTCGAAAAGATTACCGAAGACAAATGAGGTGCCCTCATTTGTAAAGTCGATCATCTTCTCAATGGCACCGGCGACGCTCTTCAACGCCTGGAAGCCGGGTTCCCACTTCAGCACTACCAGCGCGAACACCGCTTGCAGCAGCAGGCCAACGCCGAGCGTGCGCCAGTTAATGGCTTTCCTGTTCTTTGAGATAGCAATGGCAAATCCGATGACGAGGATGATGCCCAGTAAGCCTTGCAGTCTATCCATGACTAAGGTCTTCTTTCTTGATAAAAGAGGCTGTGGTGATGATGCCTACAGGTCCTCGGGACCAAAGGCGTAAGGGAGAATTTTTTCGAAGTCGATGCTGGCCGGAGCGCCTAAACCACCATTTTCCGGGCGCTCGGATTCCACAATGACACGCTTGCACCCAAATTCGTGCAGGACCTGCCGACAGGCACCACAGGGGTGGCACGGTGCCGCCTTTCGCCCGACAATGGCACAGGCCGCAATCTTATGGTTGCCGCCGTGCTCCGCGACCATGCGGAACACGGCTGTACGCTCTGCGCAGTTGGTCAACCCATAGGACGCATTTTCCACGTTGCAGCCTGTGACCACCGTGCCGTCGTCAAGCAGAAGTGCGGCACCGACCGGAAAACCTGAATAGGGGACGTACGAGTTTTCCGTGGCTGCGTAGGCCTTAGCCAGTAGTTCTTCGTCTGAAATGTAGGACATTGTGCTCTCCCTCCCCGAGCCTGTTCGAGGTGTTTATGCAAACATACTTATGTGGGTACAAATGGAAAGTTGCCTATTGACATTTGTTCTAGTGCTGATGATAATCGGAATCAGCAGAGTTCACAAGACCAATATCGCTAAGCACAATCGCCTATAAAAGGAGCGAACAATGGCTGAAAAGTTCGATGTAGTTGACGTCATCAAGGTAAAGCGTGATGGCGGTGAGCTCAGTCCGGAAGAGATTTCCTGGGTCATTGATGCCTACACTCGCGGTGTCGTGGGCGATGAACAGATGGCGGCGCTGAACATGGCCATCTTCATCCGCGGCATGAACCGTCGCGAGATTGTGGATTGGACTCAGGCGATGATTGACTCGGGCGAGACCATGAGCTTCGCATCGCTGAGCAAGCCCACCACGGACAAACACTCCACCGGTGGTGTCGGTGACAAGATCACGCTGCCGCTGGGCCCACTGGTGTCCTCCTACGGCGTGGCCGTCCCGCAGCTGTCCGGCCGCGGCCTCGGCCACACCGGCGGCACCCTGGACAAGCTGGAATCCATTCCGGGCTGGCAGGCTGATGTTCCGAATGACCGCTTGATGCAGATCCTGGAGGATTCCGGCGCGGTCGTCGCAGCAGCCGGTGCGGGTCTGGCACCTGCGGATAAGAAGATTTACGCGCTGCGTGACATCACCTCGACGGTCGACTGCATTCCACTGATTGCCTCGTCGATCATGTCCAAGAAGATTGCGGAGGGCACCTCCAGCTTGGTGCTGGATGTCAAGGTCGGTTCGGGCGCCTTCATGAAGGATCTGAATCAGGCCCGCGAACTGGCCCGCACCATGGTTGACCTGGGCAACGACGCGGGCGTGAACACCCGCGCGCTGCTGACGGACATGTCCACGCCGCTGGGCCTGACCATCGGCAACGCCCTCGAGGTCCGCGAATCGGTGGAGGTTCTCGCCGGCGGCGGCCCCGCAGACGTCGTGGAGCTGACCTGTGAACTGGCCCGAAACATGCTCGAGCTGGCCGGCGTGCACGATGCCGACGTGGAGCAGGCTCTGAAGGACGGCCGCGCAATGGATTCGTGGAAGAAGATGATCCGCGCTCAGGGCGGCGATCCGGATGCCGCGTTGCCGGTGGCACCTCACACGCACGATGTGGTTGCGCAGGCTGACGGTTACCTGACCAAGCTGGATGCACTGGCTCTCGGCGTTGGTTCCTGGCGCTTGGGCGCGGGACGTGCTCGTAAGGATGATCCGGTGCAGGCCACTGCCGGTATTGAGATTTTCGCCAAGCCGGGAGACAAGGTGGTCAAGGGCCAGAAGCTGCTCACGCTGCACACTGAAACTCCGGATAAGTTCGAGCGCGCTCTCGAGTCCATCGAGCCGGGCATTGAAATCGGCGACACCGCGCCGACAGCCGAGCGCGAGATTATCCTCGATCGCGTGTCCTAGAAAATTACTGACAGACTCGCGCCGGCGCCACTTCCCGCCTCGAGCCCGCCACCTCCCTACTTTTAAGCTCTCTCCCAAATTTCCGAAAGGACTTGATTTCTCCCATGACTTCCCGCGCTGATGTTGCCAAGATGATTGACCACACCCTGCTCAAGCCAGAAGCCACCTCTGACCAGGTCAAGGCTCTTATCGCTGAGGCCGGCAAGCTCGGCACCTACTCCATCTGCATCTCCCCCTCGCAGCTCCCAGTCGAGGTGCCTGAGGGCCTGCACATCGCCACTGTCGTCGGCTTCCCCTCCGGCGCGGTAAAGGCCGAGATCAAGGCCGCTGAAGCCGCTCGCGCTGTGGCCGATGGCGCTGAAGAAGTCGACATGGTCATCAACATCGCCTTCGCCAAGGAGCACCGCTTCGACGACCTCGAGGCCGAAATCAAGGCTGTTCGCGACGCCATTCCGGGCAAGATTCTGAAGGTCATCATCGAGTCGGCCGCTCTGACCGATGAGGAAATCATCGCAGCCTGCAAGGCCTCCGAGTCCGCAGGCGCAGACTTCGTCAAGACCTCCACAGGCTTCCACCCGGCCGGCGGCGCTTCCGCTCACGCCGTGAAGCTCATGCGCGAAACCGTGGGCGACCGCCTGGGCGTCAAGGCTTCTGGCGGTATCCGCGATGCCGCTGCCGCTGAGGAAATGATCGCCGCTGGCGCCTCTCGCCTGGGTCTTTCCTCCTCCGCCGCTGTCCTCGACGGTCTGAAGTAGGCGAACCCCGATGCTCTCCGAACAGCTACAAGCCACCATCACCGATTGGATCGCCCACGATCCGGACGAGGCCACCGCCGCCGAGCTCTCTTCGCTTTACGACGAAGCCAAGGCCGCCAACCCCGATGCGATTGCCGAGCTGGAAAGCCGTTTCGCCGGGCCACTCGAATTCGGCACTGCAGGTCTTCGCGGTGTCGTTGCAGCTGGTCAGTCCCGCATGAACCGTGCCACGGTCATCCGTGCCACCGCTGGCCTGGTTGCGCATCTGAAGAACATTGTGGGCGACGACTTCACCGTGGTCATTGGTTGCGATGCCCGCCACGGCTCCGCCGATTTTCACCGAGATGCCGCCGCGGTTGTCGCCGCAGCCGGTGGCAAGGCCCTGGCTCTGCCACAGCAGCTGCCCACACCGGTGACCGCCTTTGCCGTGCGCCACCTCAATGCTGATGCCGGCATCATGGTCACGGCCAGCCACAATCCACCGAAGGACAACGGCTACAAGGTTTACCTCGGTGGCCGCGCGGTGGAGTCGGATTCCCGCCGAGGCGTCCAAATCATCGCGCCCCATGACAAGCAAATTGCGGACGCCATCGCCGCTGCTCCACCGGCTGATGAGGTCCCGCGTGACTTCGATGCCGTCGAGCAGGTTGGTCCTGAACTACTGGACGCCTATGTGAAACGGGCGGCTGCGCTCGCAACGACGTCGTCAAGCGAAGAGAAGCAGGCAGCGAAGATTGTTCTCACCCCGATGCATGGTGTCGGTGGCGAGACCATCGTGCGCACACTGAACGCGGCAGGTTTCTCGAATGTCAGCGTGGTCGAAAAGCAGTTCGCGCCGGATCCGGAGTTCCCGACGGTATCGTTCCCGAACCCGGAGGAAGCCGGCGCGCTGGATCTTGCGTTTGAGCTGGCACGTGCCGAAGACGCGGATGTCATCATCGCGGCTGACCCGGATGCGGACCGCTGCTCGGTAGCTATTCCGGACAGCGGCGTCGATGGCGGCTGGCGACAGCTCTCCGGCGACGACATCGGTGCGTTTCTGGGTGAAGTCATCGCTGCGGATGCCGAGGCCCGTGGGATTGCGACCGTGACCAATGATGAGGGCGCAGAGTTTCCGGCCACAATGGCTAACTCGATTGTGTCCTCACGCCTGCTGGGCAAGATTGCCGCAGGTCACGGACTGAATTATCGCGCTACACTGACCGGCTTTAAGTGGATTGCTGGTGTGGACGGGCTCGTCTTCGGCTACGAGGAGGCCATTGGCTACTGCACTGACCCGGCAGTCGTGCGAGACAAGGACGGCGTATCTGCGGCGGTGCGTGTCGCCGACGCGGTGGCGCGACTGAAGGGCCAGGGTCTTGGCATCCAGGACCTTCTGGATGATGTCGCCCGTGCCCATGGTCTCTACAAGACCGCACCGTTGACCTTCCGTGTCGAGGACCGCTCGCTGATCACCAAGGGCATGGACACTCTGCGCGCCAACCCGCCTGCACAACTGGCTGGTTCGAAGGTCACGCAGGTCACGGACATGAATGATGGCCTAGACATGGTCGACGCCAAGGCCGAGAGCTATCACATCCCGCCTACCGACGGCATTCTCATCCTCACCGAGGCCAACGACCGCGTCATTGCCCGGCCTTCCGGCACGGAACCGAAGCTGAAGTGCTACCTGGAAGTCGTGCTGCCGGTCGCTTCGGCCGCGATTCCGCACGTGGCCGCGGCCGAGCGGCTCGACCAGATTAAGGCCGAGCTCAAGGAAATCCTGGGGATGTAGCCACTAAGCAGCTACCAGCTACCAGCTACACCTCGCAACAAACTGGGGTGCGCATGAACGAAACGGCCGAAAAATGGCCGTGGGGTTTCACGCGCGCCCCAGTTTCACATATGCAGCCCGGAGTCTTGGACCGGCTCATGAGTTACTGACTAGGTTTATGACAAAAACAAGCAGAAATTAGTGCCGAAACTGACATAAACTTAGGCAGTTTCTCGATGGTCACAGCCTCATTTGAAGCTCACCACCTCATTTCGGGTCTAGCTAAACCCGTCCTTGCCGCATTTTGCGCAAGACATGCGTCTCCTAACATGCTTTACAGTTTTCCCAGTAATACAATAAAAGCCGTTAACCGTGTCCCCAGGGGATGGAGCACCATTCGCTACGCGGGTTGGGCTCATCACAGGGGGAACACTTCCTCCTCGTGATTGGTACGTCCAGCATGTCGCATAACGAGTTCCCCAGCTCAGACCCCAACTACAATTCGAATCCTTCCACCGGTTCTTTCGGCCCCGTGTACCCGAACCAGGCACCTCAACCCCAACCACAACCACAGCCCCAATTCGCTGGGCAGCCGGCACCAACTTTCGCTTACGCAGCCCCGGCGTATCCGCAGCAAAGATCAGGTACTTCCGGCGCAATGATTGCGCTCATTTCAGTGCTGGTCGTGGTCCTGCTGGGCCTGGTTGGCGCGGTACTTTATGTCACCCTGAGTAAAGATGACTCGGTAACTGCGGCCGACACACAGACGGCTGCCACTACACAGGCCGCTGCCGATGCTTCGAGCCAGCCCAACCCACCGGTCACACAGACTGAGACCGTGGTTGTTCAAGATTCGAGTGGCTCATCCGGTAATTCGGGCTCGTCTCGCTCATCGGGCCTGGCTGGCGGCAACCTCTCCAGCGCATGGAAGGGCACGTCCTCAACGAGCGATCCGTTCGTTCGAAATGTACACAGCGCCTACGTCCGCTACCGCAATTCCACTGGTGCGGAATCCGGCACCATCACGGCCTACAGCCCAACGACTGGCCTGACCTACAACATGTGGTGCCGCCCTGCTGGCGGCAACATCAAGTGCACGGGCGGCCGTAACGCAGTGGTGTACATCGGCTAACGCATACCGCCCCCCGCCACGGTCACAGCACTCCAGTCCGCGACCTACGCCACTGCGTCGTCTAGGCCGCCAGCTAGGTCGTGGAAAATGGCCCGGTTGAGACGAAATGCCTTTTTCGCCTCGTCAACCACGGCATTTTTATCGGCATCCGAAATGCCCAGCTCAGACAGACTCTGTCGGTAGCCGTCGCGGTAGGGCTTAATTTTTCCGATCGCGGAGAAGTCATAGAATCGGGTTCCCTCCGCACCGATGCCGTAGTGCTTGGCCAGCATGGACGCAATCACCTGGCCACCAGAAAGATCGCCCAGGTAGCGAACGTAATGGTGTGCCAATGCGGCGTTGGCGTTACCGTTGCTTTCGATTTCACGAAGCTCGGCCACGTAGTTCTTTGTCGCCTCCACTGGCGAGATCTTTTCCCGCCAGTCAGGCCCCACCAAATGCTCAAGGTCGGCCGCCAGAGCCTCCAGGCGCTCCAGCTGCGCATCGTAGACCGCGCTGACCTGCGGCGACTCCGCAGTGGACCGCACTGCCTGCTCCAACGCTTCGTAAACAAAGTAGAGCTGACCAGTTAAATCGATGGCCGCCTGCGCGTCCAGTTCACCCGCCAGCAGTCTCGACATGAAGTCGGAGTTTTCCGCTTCACTGTGGACACCCGCAGTCTCCACTTTGAGTCGCTCTGCCAAGGGCTGAGCAGCCAGCTTGTCATCCTTTTTAATCGTGTTTTCAACCATGATTTTCTTCTTTCTCTGCGAGGTTCGGAGACTGGGGTGAGAGATTGTGGCCCGCACGCTGAGGCACCAGCACGGGGTTGCCCGCGGAGTCCTGAAGCACTTCCACACCGATGCCGTAGACTTCGCTGACGGTCTGTGCATCCAGGGTTTCCGCAGGCGGGCCTTGCTTTACGACGCGCCCCTGCGCCACCACCACAACGTGATCGGCATACGCCGCTGCGGCGGACAAATCGTGCAGGACCACGACCACGGCTTTGCCCGCCGCCGCGCGGGCGCGCATCATTCCCATGATTTTTTCGGCGTGGTGGAGGTCCAGGGCCGCGGTCGGTTCGTCGAGAAGCACGACAGGAGTGTCCTGGTAGAACACGCGCGCGCTGTGGACGCGGGCGCGCTCGCCGCCGGAGAGGGTCGGGACTTCCCGGTCAAGGAGGTGCGCGACGTCGCATTCAGTGATGACTTCCGCGAGCAGCTCTTCGTTCGGGCAGCCCCAGGGGTTGCGTCCGAAGTTGATGACTTCGCGGCTGGTGAATGGCACGGACAGTTCTTGGCTCTGCACCAGGACGGCGCGGTAGCGGGCCAGGTCGGCGATGGAGAGCTCGGTAATGGAGTGCTCGCCGATCCGGACGTCGCCGCCACTGAGCTCATGGTCGCCGGAAAGCGCTGCAAGGAGTGTCGACTTTCCAGCACCATTCGGGCCGACCAGCGCGGTGACTTTTCCGGGCTCGGCGACCACGGAAATATCGTTGAGAATGCGGTGACCGTCCAGGGTGATGCTGACATTTTCGGCAGAAATACCCAGGCCAGAGTGAATTTCCATTAGTGCACCGCCCTCTTCGAACGCAGGAGCAGCCAGAAGAACAGCGGGCCACCGACAATCGAGGTGAGCATTCCCAGCGGCAGGTCCGCACCGGTGATCATGGTGCGGGCCGCGAGGTCGGCCAGCGTTGTGGCCAGCGCGCCGCCGAGGATGCATGCGGGAATCAGCGTGCGATGCGCTGGTCCCAGCAGCAGTCGTGCAGCGTGCGGCACGACCAGGCCGATGAAGACGATGATGCCGGAAAATGCCACTCCAGCCGCTACGACCAGGGACGTGCCAAAAATGATGGCGCGACGCAGCGTGACGACGTTAATACCCAGGTGGCGGGCTTGCGCTTCACCAAGACTCAGAATGTCCAGCTTGCGGTAGCTGACCCACATGGCAATCACGGCCGGAACTGTCACCAACGTAATAATGACAACCTGCGTCCAGGTGGCACTGGCAAACGAGCCCATCTGCCAGAACACAATGCGGTCGCGGGCAGCCGTGGAGGCTACGAATGTCAGGAGCGAAACCAGACCACCACAGATGGAGTTCACAGCCACACCGACCAGAATGATTCGAGCGATATCGCGGCCACCGTGCGCATTGGCGGCCACAATAGCCGTGGCTACCGCGCCACCAATAAAAGCTGAGACCGCAATGGCCCAGCTGCTGGCGAAGACACTCAACACTCCGCCGAGCACTCCGGAAAGCCCGGCGGCGGTGCCCAAAACTGTGGCGGTGGCAGCGCCGACCGCGGCGCCGGAGGAAACGCCGATGAGGCCGGGTTCGGCAAGCGGGTTGCCGAACACCGCTTGCAGCGCCACACCTGCGAGGGCGAGCCCCGCGCCAACGAGGCAGGCCAGCGCGATGCGCGGCAGTCGCACTTGCCACAGCACGGTGTCGATGGGCTCTGGCGCGTCACCGAGACCGCCATTGAACACTAGCCTCACCATTGAGCTCAGTGATTCGCCGATGGTAGCGCCGAACTGCCCCACGGAGGCCGACCAACCTATTGCCAGCACCAGCGCTAGGGCGAGTCCAATGAAAACGGCCACCTGTCTGAACGGACTAGTTTTGTTCGCGGTTGTCTGCATTGCTCAGCCAGTCACTTTCCCGCAGTCTTGTCAGCGCCATCACCAGCACCGCCACCGTAGAGAGCATCCGCAATGGCGCGAATCGCACGCGGCGACTGCGAGTCAAAGGACAGCAGCTGCGAATCGGGCACGTCCACAACGGACTCATTCTGGCCCGCCGGGGTCTGTGCGATGCCCGGGATTTCCTTCAAGCCTTCAATCCCGCCGACGGACTCCAGGCCACCAGACATAACCAGGATGGTGTCTGGAGCCGCAGCAATCAGGGACTCCGGAGTAATAGGCGTGAACGCACCCTCAATACCCACGCCCTCACCGGCATCGACACCGCCGAGACGAGTGATCAGAGAACGCCCACCAGAATCCGGTCCCGCAATCATGGCCACACCGGTTCCGCGCACATACAGGATCATCATCTTGCGGCCATCGGCCTTGGCCTGCGCGTACTCGGTCGCAGCCGCCAGCTCCTTGTCCAGGTGCTCCTTCACCGGGCCAACTTGGTCAGCCAGGCCGACTGCGCCCGCGACTTCGTCGATAAGCGTGTTGATCGTCTCGGGAGTGCGCTCGTCCGACACATGGACGACGGTGATCCCCGCTTTTTCAAACGTGTCGAAGACACGGCTAGGGCCAATCGTGCCATCGGTAATGATGAGCTCCGGCTTTAGCTTCATCACCGACTCAGCATTGACTGCATGCCCGCCGATGGTGAGGTTCGGCAAATCCTTTACCGCCGGGAAATCGGAGGTGGAGTCGCGCCCCACCAGACGGTCTCCGAGGCCAAGCGTGTAGACCGCTCGGCTGAGTGCTCCCGCCCGGTCAAGCGTGAGAATACGCTGGTAGTCCTTATCTTCTGCCGGCTTCGGGTCTTTCAGCAGCACTTCGGGGTTTTCCGAAGGTAGGTTCGCATGCGCGGCACCGTGAGCGGAAATGTTGTCGGCGCGCGGAACCGTCGTCACGCCAGCGCTTGACGACGATGCCCCCTCCCTCGCGGCATCATCGGAACCACAGGCGACTAGTCCTGCGACTAGGACAACACTCAGCAGTGTTCCGGCAAGGCTGCGAACGCGACAGGCAGGCACGGTGAACATATTCCCCCTCTGTGAGCTGACGCTGCACGGAGATAGACGACAAAAAGATTGACTAAATAACGACTAACACTAGTAACAAAGAGCTTAGAAAGGACTTTGCTCTACTCACCCAAAGAATCTTAGGCTATCTTTTAGTTCTAGGTTAGCCTACCCTTAAATAAAGATAGTAATTTCTACAGTTTTTCGGAAGGACGTTACCTCCTATGACTACTCGTACACTCCAGCGTCGCGCGGCTTTCCTGGCTATTCCGGCCGTCGCCGCACTTCCACTTCTCGCCGCCTGTGGCGCAGATGACGCGGACAATGCCGCACAGGATGCTACCAACGCCTCGGAAACCACCAGCTCGGCTGCAGATCAAGAAACCGACGCCAGCGCCGGCGAAGTAACCATGGAGGCCGAGCCGGTCAACGACCTCTCCGAGGGCGATGTCATCTCCGTCGACCTGTCTGGTCTCGACCCCGACTACGGCTACTACGCCGCACTCTGCGCCGCCGAGAAGGCTCCAGGCAACCCCGTCCCGGACTGCACCGGTGACCGCAGTGCCGGCACCCAGTCGCAGCAGTGGATTACCAAGAAGTCCGGCGGCACCACCACCATCGCCGACGACAACACCGCACACTTCGAGCTCAGCGTTGTGCCCACCGGCGAGGCCGTGGACTGCACCCAGCAGGACTGCGTGCTGAAGCTCTTCGGTGACCACAGCGAGGGCTTCGAGGACATCACCGAGATCCCGGTTACTTTCGCTAAGTAGGCCAAACCACACACGCGCAGGCGTCGCAGTCCTAGGCTAAGAGCCATGGAAACCGACCAGCCTGCGACTGCTTTAGAAGCGGCACCGCGCCGCATCACACTCCTGCCCGGCGACGGCATCGGCCCTGAAATCACCGATGCCTGCCGAGGACTCATCGCCGATGTCTTCCCCCACTGGGAGCTAACAGAGGCACAAATTGGCTGGTCACAGTGGTGTGCGCACGGCAATCCCGTCCCACAGGAAACCTGGGAAACACTTGCGCGCAGCGATGCCGCTCTGCTCGCGGCGATTACCTCCAAGCCCGCTCGCGAGGCCGAGGAAGAACTAGCACCGCATCTGCGCGGTACCGGCCTGACTTACCGCTCCCCTGTTCTCCAGCTGCGCCAGCGTCTCGACCTCTTCGCCAACATCCGCCCGGTCACCCTGCCCGGCGCGACTGCCGATTTCACCATCGTCCGCGAAAACACCGAGGGCCTCTACAGTCACGACTATCTCCTCCCGCCTCACGACGCCCCGGCCGACTCCCCGCACCACCACCTGTGGGCAGAGGTAGTGGAGGACTCGACGGTGACTCGCGCCGTCGATAAGCGTGGCGAAGTTGCGGTTTCTTTGCGCGTGACGACGTCCTTTGCGTGGCACCGCCTTGCGCGACAGGCTGCCAAGTTGGCTCTCGCGCGGCAGGCGGCAAACCCCGATTCGGAGGCCACGCCGACGGTGACGGTGGCGGACAAGCCGAATATCCTGCGGGACTCTGCGCGTGTGATTCGCGGGGCAGTTGAAGAGGTGGCGGAGGAGTATTCGCAGGTCGCATTCGATTTTGCCAATGCGGATGCCGTGGCAATGCAGCTGGTGACCGACCCGGCGCGCTTTGATGTCATCATCGCGGAAAACCTTATCGGCGACATCCTCAGTGACATTGGTGCAGGACTGATTGGCGGGCTGGGGCTGGCGGCGTCGGCGAATGTTGGCGACGACTTTGCGGTTTTCGAGCCCGTGCATGGTTCGGCACCGGACATTGCCGGGCGCGGCATCGCCAACCCGGCTGCGTTTTTGCTCTCTGCAGCAATGTGCGCGGAGCATCTTGGGCATCCGACCTCGGAACTTGCGCCGGCTGCCAAGCTGCGCGAGGCCGTCTACGCCGCGACACGCACTGCCGCGACGCCAGACCTCGGCGGAACCGCGACTACCAGCGAGTTTGTGGCTGCGGTGCGGGCGGAGCTGGGGTTGTAGGCATTGACTCGATTACGAAGCGCAATTAAAGTGGTTGCTATCAATCCCAGCCGTTGACCCTCCGCCGATAAGGAGAGCGCCGATGACTGGGATTACTCATAGGGGGAGGGCCAAGAAATATGAGTAGAAACAGATATAGTGCTGCGCGAGCTGTGCCTTTACGCGAGATCACTACAGCAGTGCTTGTTGATGGTGGCTTTTACCGCAAACGCGCGGCAACACTGTTTGGTCATAAGACCGCAGAGGATCGCGCTGATGAACTGGTCAAGTACTGCCATCGCCATATACGTGAATCGCGCGCTGGACTGTACCGAATCTTTTACTACGGCTGCCCACCGTCACAGCGGGTTGTTTATCACCCATTGCTCCAGCAGCAAGTCAACCTTGGTAAAAGTGAACTTTTTACCTGGACCAATGACTTCTTCGCTGCATTGGCTAAAAACGAAGACAATCCTTTACACGTTAACTACACCGGAAAACAGGACCCTGAGGACGACGAAGAAGAGCTCTAGCGCCTACTGGAACTGGCTGAGGTCAATGCCTTCCAGCGGGTCGGACTCGCGGATGTCCTCCTCCGGTGGCAGCGGCACCTCGCAGAGTACAACTGCCGCACCACACGGATCCTGCACAGTTGCCAGCGGGCCGAACTCGGTGGCCTGCGGGGCAACGAGCACGGAACCGCCCAGTTCCTCAGCCTTGGCGACAGCGGTGTCGATGTTCTCCACGCCAAGGTAGGCCAGCCAGCCAACGAAGCTCTTATCTGCCGCATCGGTCTGTGCAGCAACCGAGCTGGCTACCAAGCCAGCGAACGGCGCCCCGTCTTCCATCGCAACTGCGAAAGTGCCGTGCTCGTTCTTGTTGCGCACTGCGATTTCCCAGCCAAAGAAGTTGTGGTAGAAGTCCGCGACCTGCTCAAAGGTCTCCTCTGGGCCTGCGACCAGCTCGAACCACACCGGGGTGCCGGGCTCGCCCGCTGCAATGAAGGCCTGCTCACCCGGCTGTTCCAAAAGTCCAATGAGGCCACCGGCGGGGTCGGAAACGACGGCCATCGTGGATCCGTCGACAAGCGGGGTCGGTTCCTGGAAGACCTCGGCGCCGAGCTCACGCGCCTTCTCGACGGCACCAGCGGCGGAGTCGACATGGAAATTCACGCGCCACTGGTTGACGAAGGCATCCTCAGCGTCCTTATCGGCCTCAAGCAGCACCGACACCGGCATTCCGGACAGCATGGCAACGCGGCGACCAGCGGATGCCTCGCGGGCATCCTCATGGATTGGCGCGGTATTGCGATAAGCCCACCCAAGAACGCCGCGGTAGAAGCGCTCGGTCTTACGCGGTGCGGCGGAGAGCAGATCTACGCGCAGGGGCATGCCAAATTCGGCGGGAAATGCGGGCATGAGTTACAAGTTCCTCCACTTTTCAGGATCAAAGTCATCGTCGGCGGTGGCCTCATCAAAGTAGTCATCATCGACTTCATCGGCGGTGGCCACGCGTGCCGACATACCGGCAACAGAGACGACGTCCCCTGGACGCAGCACCTTGCCACGGCGAGTGTCGACCTCACCGTTCACGCTGACCTGGCCCTCGGCAATGAGTTCCTTGGCCAGACCGCCCGTTTCCACCAGGTTTGCCAACTTCAGGAATTGCCCGAGACGGATGGACTCATCCCGGATTGCGACATCGATAGGCTCCATGCCCTTAAGTGTGTCATATCCGGTGAAAATGGTCGGGGGTTGGTTCGGGTCTGGTTCGGCTTTGTAGGCTTGGGAGACCTGGGAGCCACCCCATTTAAACTTCTATTTCAATAAAAACCTCGAACCGCGACGCGGATGAGGCAGCACACCCTAACATCGTTCTCATGTCTAATTCACGGTCTCCGAAGTGGCCCCGGATCGCCAGCGAAGCGCCACCTCGCCCTCCGCTACGCCATGTTATCGCCGCCTCGGTAGCCGTGAGCCTGCCGCTGATGACCCTGGCACTCATCTCAACTTCTGTCTCTGACCTGCTATTTCTGCCTCCTATTGGCGCTGCCATGGCGCTTATTGTCGGTGCGCCCAACTTGCCTCTGGCTCAGCCACGAAATGTCGTGGTCGGACACCTCATCGGCTGCACGACTGGCATCGCAATTCTGCACATGTTGGGTTCGACCATCATTGCTGCAGCGGTTGCCGCCGGCGTCGCCTTCGCGCTCATGCTTCTTGCTCGCGCGGCGCACTCCCCTGCCACCGCTACCGCTATGGTCACTGTGCTGATGCCACACGGTCATGGGCTCGCCAACGATTTCCGCTTCATAGGCTTCATTTTCGCTTCGTCGATCATGATCGTGATGCTTGGCATCCTCGCAAATCGACTGCGCGGCCTCCGCTATCCCACATACTGGTGGTAGGTGGATTCGGGGTCACGCACTCCGGCTGAATACGGCTATCAGTGGGATAATGACACTCATGCTAAAGCAGTGGATTAACAACACGACGACCGAAAAGATTGTCATCGTCGGCGCTGGTGGTTTTGGGCGAAACGTGGTCAGCTTCATCAAGGACATCAACGACTACGCAGCAGCCAACGGCCTACCACCGCAGTGGGAAATCCTAGGCATTATTGATGATGGCACCCCAGATATGACCTTTTTCCACAAAATGGGTGTGCAACTCTTGGGCAAAACCGAAATCCTCGCGGACTTACCCGAGGGGGTCTACTACACAGTCGCAATCGGCAGCGGCGCTGCTCGACGTTCGATTGCGCAACGCGCAGATACCGAAGGGCTCGTGCCTGCGACTCTGGTCCACCCAGACACCAGCATTGGCGCGCTGGTCTCGCTCGGCGAGGGCACGGTCATCTGCCCCGGAGCGCGCCTGACCTGCAATATTGAGGTAGGCAAGCACGCCCAAATCAATATGAATGTCACGATTGGCCACGATGCGGTGCTGCGGGACTACTGCACAATCTTCCCGCTCAATGCCGTGTCGGGCTTTGTCACGCTTGGCGAAGCCTGCACGCTAGGAGCCAACTCCGTAATCAACCCCGGCCTCACCGTTGGTGAGGGAGCGTACATCGGATCCGGAGCCGCAGTTACCAGAAACGTCGATGACTACACCGTTGTCGCCGGTGTTCCCGCAGGCGTGATTAAGAACCTGCGTTAGCCGAATCGTCCTTATCCGACGAATTCTCATCCGACGAACCGGTGAACTCGGTCATGGTCACTTGCCCCTCTTCCGAGATCCCTTCACGCTTGAGCACCACCAAGATAGTGTCGAGCAGAATCTTTGCATCGAGCAGTAGCGACCAATTATCCACGTACTGCACGTCGTACTCGAAACGTTCTTCCCAGGTGATGCCATTGCGGCCCGAGACCTGGGCAAGCCCCGTAATTCCCGGTGGCACCTCATGGCGGCGTGCTTGGCGCGGCGAATAGCGCTCTAGGTACTTCATGCGCAGCGGGCGCGGACCAACGAGGCTCATGTCTCCACGCAGTACATTGATGAGCTCCGGGAGCTCATCCAAGCTTGTGGACCGAAGGAATTTTCCCACCTCGGTGAGGCGGGACGCATCGTCGACAAGCCCCTTTGCCGGATTGACGTGATGCATCGTCCGGAACTTGAGGATATTAAACGGCTTACCATCCTGCCCCGGACGTTCCTGACGGAACAGGACTGGCTTTCCCATGGAAAGTCGCACTGCCAGAGCCGTAGCGCCCATAACTGGCGACAGCACAATCAAGCCCGCTGCAGATGCCGCGATGTCGATGCCGCGCTTAATTACCCGTTGCGCGCGGATGCTCAGTGAATCCATTGGTCATCTCCTACTTTTCGTTGAACATTTCGCGCAGAAGCTTTTCGGCACGCGCATCGACTTCCTCATTGGAACGGTTCCTGACCAGCCAACCAACCGCACCCACTACACCGGCCGCGGCAAACGACGCTGCCGCAACGCGCAGCTTCCTGTTGTCATTCTTGTTGTCAGGCGCACTTTGCTTGACGACGGCCACCGCTGGCTCCGGCTCCGGCACAACCGGCCCCGCGGTATCGGTGACCATGACTGGTTCGGGCTCGGCTGCGGGTTCTGGTTGCGGCTCCAGCTCTGGTTCTGCCGATGCTGCGTCCTTGCGCCGTAGGCTCAGCATCGCAAATGCTGCTGCAAAGCCAAATAGCCATAGCGAACGGGAATCGTAGTAGTAGCCGGAAAAAACCTGTGCCACAAGAACCGAGAATGCCACGGCTGCGGTCAGACCAGCTTGAAGAAACTTGAATAGGTGGCGACAGGCGATTGCCAACACAACCAGCACAATCACAAACAGACCGATACCTATGACACCCGCTTCAGATCCGACTGTGTAGAAGATATTGTGCGGATGCTCCAGTGGACGTGAAGACCTCGGTGTCGACAGCACAACGAAGCTATGCAGGCCTCCACCAAAGATGCGGTGTTCACTCATGATTCGGAAAGCTTCATCATGGAGATAACCGCGTCCGGAATCATGTTCTTTTTCGAAGGTCAATTGGATAAAGCGCGTCTTAAAGTATTCTTCAATCTCGGTACCTGCGATGAACCGCGAGTATCCGTACGCGACCGCTGCGGCGACTGCGACGTAAAAAACAGTCGCCCACTTCCAACCCCAGTGAAAAAACACAGCTATTGCGGTAAAGAGGACTACCACGGTGGTAGCAACCAGTACACCGCGGCTTCCCGACGCAACGAGACCGTAAGCAAATGGTGCAGCAAACAAGAGAACTGCCCACATGAACTTACGCCACAGCATGAAAAACACAGCTGCCGCGATGCCGTACAGCATGAAACGGGCAAAGACATTCGGTCCACCGCCGAACGCCGTCATGCGCCCGACATATTTCGGACCAGTAATGCCACCGTAGAGAAAAATAAGCGAGCAAATGGCTACTGCTAACCACAGCCATACCAGTGCCTGAGGATGCAAATAGAACAGTATTGCTGACATCGTGGCGATGAGCCCAAGCGTTATCAACGCAGTAACGACAGGAGCAACTTCGGCAGCTTCGGGGGCCCACAGTCCGGACAGCATCATCCAGAACAACCAGGCATAGAAAGCCACTAATGCCCACACGGCCATCGGCCACTGCTTTACATTGCCAGCGCCTTTCATCGCATTCAGCCAACTCTGGCGCTGCGCTTCTGGGGTGCCGAAGGCGGTAAGGATTGCAACAACCACCAAAATCGGCAATGCAAGAGAGAGATCAGGAAGCGCCGAAGAGACGTCCTTCATCGTCGTGTCGCCAACGTAGAGGACACCAGCAAACATTCCTGCGGCCACCACAATAAACAGCGACTGCAGTATTGGTTTTCGCTGTTTTACAGTTTCTCCAGCTACCTCTGTAGGAGTCATCCCAGCACTTCCTTCAAAACACCTATCACCCGCGCGACGTCGTCATCGTCCAGCGCCGGACCACTAGGAAGAGTAATGCCGCGGGAGAAAAGATTCTCAGCGGTGCCGTTGATGGTCGCTCGCGCGCCTTCATACACCGGCTGTAGGTGCATGGGCTTCCACAGGTGACGAGCCTCAATGTTGGCCTCACCCAGTGCTGCAATCACGCTGTCTGGGCTCAGGACGCCCTTATCGACGGCCTCCTGTGGCAGCACAATTGAGGTCAGCCAGCAGTTCTCGGTGAAACGCTCGTCGGAGTCAGAGAGCAAGCGGGTACCTTTACCAGGGGCATCGTCGTCAAGCGAGGCGAGCAAATCGATGTACGCATCGCGAATCTGGCGGCGGCGAGCGATCATGTCGTCCAGACGCGAGTGCTGCGCCCGCCCCAGTGCGGCGAGCAGATTGGACAGGCGGTAGTTGTAGCCGATTTCGGTGTGCTCGTACCAAGCGACGGGCTGACGCGCCTGCGTGGAGAGGTAGCGCGCGCGGGCGATGAGATCGGCATCATCGGACAGCAGCATGCCACCGCCGGAGGTGGTCATGATTTTGTTGCCGTTGAAAGACAGCGCGGCGGCACGGCCGAAACTGCCGGCCGGCTGACCATGGACGCTGGCACCGAGCGCCTCGGCGGCGTCCTCGATGAGCGCGATGCCGAGTTCTTCCAGGCGTGGCGCGAAGGCCGGGTAATCGGCGCAGCGGCCAAAGAGGTCCACAATCATCACGGCGGGAACGCTCTTGCCCTCGGCAAGCAGCTCATCGACGGTGCCGAGCAGCAGCTCAGGGTCGATGTTTCCGTCCTCTGCGGCATCGACGAACACCGGCGTAGCACCAACGTAAGCAATGGCGTTGGTCGTGGCCGCGAAGGTCATGGTGGAAACCGGAATGTAGTCACCTTCACCAATCCCCAGCGCGAGCAGCGCCAAGTGCAGGCCAGCAGTTCCAGACGACAGCGCGAGCGCGTGCTCAACACCGCAGCGCTTGGCAATCTCCGCTTCAAACGCGTCTACCTCGGGACCCAACGGAGCCACCCAACCAGAGTGGAGTGCACGAACGACGGCCTGTTCTTCTGCTTCGGTGACTGTCGCGAGCGAAAGAAAGATCCGCTCATTGGGCTTGTTAGTGTCGGCGTTAGTCATTACTTCTGAACCTTTCGAACGCGGTTGAGTACCTCGATGAGCTGGTTGTACAGGCTGTCACGAGCAAAACGCTTCTCACCCAGTTCGCGGTTTCGCTGTCCCGCTGCGCGCATCTCATCGCGGTCGGAGATGATCTCAGCGAATCGCTTGGCCGCAGTCGGAATATCGCGCGAGAGACGCCAGCCGGCATCGTGCTCGGTTGCGGCTTCCTCCAGCCAGCCACCGTGGTTGAACACCACCGGACGCGATGCGGCCATGGCATCGAAGACCTTGTTCAGGGAATTGCCCTCCAGGCAGGGGTCATCACGCAGCGGCGATAGCGCGATATCGGCGGCAGACACGTACTTGGCGACATCTTCCTTCGGCTGACGGCCGAGGAACATCGCATCGGCATCGAGGCCAGCGTTCTCAGCGCGCTGGTACAACGCATCCGAGTCGCTTCCCTGCCCCAGCAGGACAAAGCGCACATTCTCCACGCCATCACGACGCAGCTGCGCCGCCAAATCCACAAGCCACTCCAGCTGGTAGGACATGCCAAAACCACCAGCGTAGACCGCCACCACGTCATCGCCCCAGCCCTGCTCCTTACGGAAAGCTGCACGCTGCTCGACCGGGACATCAAAACGCTCAAAGTCCGACGCATTCGGAATGACAGTCACGCACTTCTTCGGAGCTACCTCTTTGACGCCATCGGCCATCGACGGCGACAGCGCCACGACCTCGCTCGATGCCGCATAAAATGCCTTCTCCAGTTGCTTGGCCAGGAAAATCGCCACCGGATTATTGAGGTAGCCCAACTTGATTGGCACCTCTGGCCACAGGTCACGGATCTCCGCCACCAACGGCGCACGCTGGGTAAACTTCGCCACAATTCCCGGAACCGCCACAGTCAGCGGAGTCGAGGACGCGTAAATCACGTCGGCAGGCACACGGGCAGCAACCGCGGAGGCGCGCACCAGGAAGTTGAAGAAACTGACGATGCGCTCGCGCTTCGACATTTCATTGCGGTACGGAATCGCTAAACGACGCACGTGGATGCCATCGACCGTTTTATCCATGGCCTCATCGCGACCACAGATCATTGTCACCTCGTGGCCTGCAGCGGCCATTCGGCGGGCAAACTCGTAGGGTCGGGAACCACCCGGCTCACCGGGGAGAACAAAGTGCTGGTGGATATAAGTGATTCGCATTGTTTAGCTTTCCTCGATTACGTCGACGGGAAGTTCTTCGTTGGTGGTTGATGGATTTTTCGGGCCTCTGCTCGGCTGCATCAACGCCACTGCGGCAACAACGGCTGCTGCAAAGTAGACAACTGCGCTGGTCCACGCGAGACCGAGGGCGTCTCCGAGAAGAATGCCAATCGGGTAACAAATGACAGCGATAACGGCGGAAATGAGCTCCACTCGGCCAATTCGACGGGGATTGTCGCTGCCGAGAATTTCACCGCACAGGTGTCGGTAGCAGCCGAGCACCACGGCCGCGATAGTCAGTGGCAGCACCAACTCCCGAGCAGGCTCAAACTCATGGCCGAATACCGGCACGATGAGGAAGTAGAGTGCCATACCACCGAGCGCACCAAGCGCGCCGTACGCTGCAGTGACTATGCCAAGGTGTCGGAGCACACGAGACGGGGTGAGTTCGCGACCCCTCTGGTCGCTGGTGCGCTGATCGGCGACTGACTGCGCGACCCAGTACAGCGGCTCTGTCGCCGTCGCCACGACCACGAAAAGGCCTAACGACGCCGGCGAGGCCAGCGCCGGCAGTAAAACGCGCCCCAAGCGTGTGGTCGTCAGCGGTCCGAGACCCGATGCGATGAACGGGGCATTTGTACGAGCCGTCTCTACCACTCCGCCGACACGGGAATCGGTATGCTCGCGTGACTTCGCCAGCGACCAGATTGCCAGGGGCAGCGCCGGGAAGATGTAGGCCGCAGCCCACCAGCGCCAGTCCTCGACTCCAGCGAAATACAGCGCAGTGCTAATCAGCAGCACTGAGCCCTGGAAGCCGACGAATACTGCGACGAAGAAGGACACTCGATGGCGGCTGATGGCCATCGCACGAACCATGGAAAATGACACGGTAACCAAGGCGACAATGCCGGCCATTGCCGTCCACGGTCCGTAGACGACTCCTGCGATGGCGCAGGCAATCAGAGCGACCACGGTCATGGCGTAACCACTCGGAATGAGACCGTGGTCGTAATCATCGCGGCGCAGCAAAAGCCGATCGGCCCCAAAGCCGACGAATGGCGCCACAATATAGGCGAACTGCAAAACGGTAGCGACCTCGCCTCGACCAGCGGGCCCCAGCACTCGCGCGGAAAGAATACTGACCACAAAGGCGACGACTGCGGCGAGCGCTGAAGCTGCCGAAATCGTCGCAACTGTTCGAACTCTTTGCGCCAGCTGCCCGGAGTTAGAGGAGCTGGTAGTTGTCACGGTGGGGAGTCATCCTAACTTTTTTGCTTTCGCACTAACGGTTGCAAGTGATTGTGCACCGGTGGGATGCGCCTCAATACTGCTTTGCGCCCCACCGTGCTCTGCAAGCCAACGACGTGCAGCATCGTGATTATGTGTGCACGGGAGAATCCGCGAATTCAGCCGTTCCGGCTCAACACGTACCTCAGTGATTAGCGGATGACGATCACCGATCTTGGGAACCTCGCGGTCATCAACCAAGTCTTCGGAGATTTTCTCACCTTCGCGAAGGCCCGTGTAGACAATCTCTACGTCTGCGTCATGGAGCCTGATCAAGTTCTCCGCCAGCTCAGCAATCTTGACCGGCTTACCCATCTCCAGCACCAGAGTCTCACCGGACTCTGCAATAACGGTAGCCTGCAGCACCAGCTGCGATGCCTCCGGAATGGTCATGAAGTAGCGCTGAACGTCAGGATGCGTCACCGTCACCGGGCCGCCCTCTTCAATCTGACGCTGGAAAGTCGTAATGACTGAACCGCGCGAGCCAAACACGTTACCGAAGCGGACAGATGCCCAGACACCTTCGTGAGTTTTCCCCATGTGCGCAGTCAGACGTTCCGCAGCGCGCTTGGATTCACCCAGAATCGAGGCCGGGTTCGCAGCCTTGTCCGTGGAAATATTAATAACGGTTGAAACGTTGGCCCCAGCCGCTGCATCCAGGACGTTCTGAGTTCCGATGACATTGGTTTGAACTGCTTCTGCAGGGTAGCTCTCCAGCAGCGGCAGGTGCTTGAGAGCTGCAGCATGGTAGACAACATCGGGCTTGCGCTCGGTGAAGATTTGCGTCAGCATTTCCGCGTCACGGATATCAGCCAGGACGGTATCGGAGCCGTCGAGAAGCGCCGAACCCGTCAGCGACAGCTGCGTGGCATGCAAGCCGCCCTCATCGCGATCCAGCATAATCAGTTCTGCCGGCTCAAAGCGGTGAACCTGTCGGCAGATTTCGGAACCGATAGAACCTCCAGCGCCGGTGACCAGCACCTTCTTACCGCGGATTATGGAAGCGACCTTGGATTCATCCAGGTGCAGAGGCTGACGGCCAATGAGGTCGGCGATGTTAATTTCGCGCACCTGCGAGGTAGCGACAGCACCACGGTGGCGCGAATACTCCTCCACCGGCGGCAGAATGAGCAGGCGCAGGGACGATTCCTCACAAATGTGGTTGAGGACGTTGATGCACTCAGTGGACAGTGGCTCATCAGTAGCAATGATGACCGACTGCGCCGAAGTGCGCGATGCGAGCTCACCCAGCTGATCAATTCCACGAATCACGCGGAGACCATGGATACGAGAAATATGGTTCTCGCGGCTTTCTTTGGGATCGACGATTCCAACCAAGTGGAAGCGGTTCTCACGGGAGATACCGGAATCCGTAAGGCTGTTAATAAAGAACTTGGCTCGACGGCCTGCACCGAGAACGATCAAGCGGTCATCCGTCTGACGGGAGCCAAAGTTGTTGGTAATCCAGCGAGCGAGAGTTCGGGTATAGATACTTGCCAAAGTTGCGACACAGCCACCGGCGAACGGAACGTACCACGCAATTTCCGGGAAGGTCTTCAGGATTTGAGCCAAGCCAGTGGCTGCGGTAGCACCGCCCATGCTGATGCTCAGCAGAACAATATCTTCAGTTCGACTGCCGGGCCATACGCGTTGCGGGTTGGTGTACTCCCCGAGCAGCAGGCCGAGCAGGACGATGACGGCCACGGCGACAGCGACAACCAAAAAATTAGTGCCTGATATTTCAGAGAAAGATACCAATTCACCGCGGACGATTCCGTTAGCGGCGGACAGCGCAATCAGCCAGGCGAGTACGTCAAATACGCACCAGGCGAGCTGCTTCCAGTCTCGGATAAACATTCTTATGCCTTTTACTGCTGGTTAAATTTTCTTACGCACAATGCGTTCCACAGGCTTGGCATACTATGCGATATGAACTACATTTACAGCCCCCTACTACAAAGGGCTACCCCATCGTTCGGGTAGCCAAAAAGCCACCTTTACCACTCATCATTCTCCCTGGTAAAACAACGTTTCACCAACTGTTTACTGAAGCTTCAATCTGTTTACATTCATCTAACTAGCTGTACAAACTAGCTTCTAACGTAACCACTTCCTGACGATTGCAATTAATGCACGATCACCTCTTTATTGAGATGTTTATTCAAGGAAGTATTTGCGTGAATACTCAAACAATCGTTTTTGACAAAAGGGTTACACTTCCCCGTGAGCACATCATCAACGCGTCGGGCACGCGCTTTCATCACCCGGAAGCCCTTCCTTACTACCCTGATGCTGATTCAAAACCGGATGGGTCAGACACAGAAGACCACACAGTTCTGGCAGGCCCACAAAAACGGCGAAGACCCGACCAAATAAAAGCACTCTTACATGCGCCCATATTAAATGCGCACCCAGTATGCGTATTATTGATATATGTCGTCGCACGCCACACCAGAACCCCAATCCCCCACAACCAAACCGCCTACTAAGCCTGGCAAGAAGCGCCGCATGTCCTGGCATCGCAAGGCCGGTATGCCAGTGCGCTGGTGGTTCGCCTCCATCATTGTGGCAGCACTCATTCACCCTTTCGTCGCCGATGGCCGTTGGCTGTTGGTGCATCTCTTTACCCTCGGCGCCGTCACCAACTCCATCCTCATCTGGGGCCGCCACTTCACCGAAAAGCTACTGAAAATCGACGTGCCCGTTGGCAATCGGAAGATTCAGTTGGCAAATATTTACCTGCTCAACGTAGGTATTGTCGCGACGGTCGTCGGCAAGCTCGGTGACTGGTGGCCAGTGACCACCACCGGCGCGACGGTCGTCGGCGTCGCCGTCGCATGGCATGCGTTTTCCCTCGGACGCGACCTGGTAGCGAAGCGCGATCGGCCATTCGCCATCTCCGTTGCACACTACGTCGCGTCGGCATGCCTACTGCCCATCGGCGCTGCACTCGGCGCCATCCTCGCATCTCCTAAGGGCAAAGCGCTTCACGACGACCTCCTACTGGCACACGAAACCGTCAACCTCATTGGCTTCCTCGGGCTCGCGGCCTGCGGCACGCTCATCACCATGTTCCCAGCGCTGTGGCGAACCCGGATGTCGCCGCATTCCCGCCCGAAGCTGGCACTAGCAGTACAGCTCATAGGTATCGCAATTACTGCGATCGGTGCACTGACCAGCTTCAACTGGTTGGACTCCGTCGGCCTTGGCATTATCACTATCGGCTGGGTCATAGCCGCCATCCCGTGGGCACACAACGTCATGACTGTCGCTAAAGACCCGCGCGACCGCCTCAGCTACCCGGCGTTGTCTGCTGCAGCTGCAGTCGTCTGGCTAATCGGCACACTCGCAGTCGCCACAGTCAAGGCGCTTGACGACGGCTTCGTAATCTCATCCCTCACGCTGCCGCTGGTAATCGGTTTCGGCGCCCAGTTGCTTATCGGCATGATGAGCCAACTCTTGCCCGCCACCATCGGCGGAGGTGCTGGCCCAGTCTCTGCCGGTATGAAGGAACTTGACCGCGCGGGCGCATTCCGCTGGTCAACCATCAATATTGGTCTGGCACTGTGGCTAATGCCGCTGCCTTCCTGGACCAAAGTGGCGGTCTCCGCAATGGTCTCCCTTGCCTTGGTGTCTTATCTGCCACTTGTCGGCCGTGCCGCGAAGGCTCAGATTGGTGCGTTAAAAGAGAGTCAGAAGGCACGGGCGAACAAGGAAGCACCGCCGAAACCGGTCGAACTGCATGCAACTGCACGTCGACTCGGTGCTCAAACGACCGCTGCTCTGGCTGTATTGGGCCTGGTAGTAACCGTCGGCGTTGCGCTGAGCGGTGGCGGTGGCGGTACAGGAAGCATTGAAACCACCGGTGATGTTGCGTCCACCGGAGATACCGTCGAGGTGACGGTTACTGCCAACGATATGACCTATACCCCGAACGTTATAGAGGCGAACCCCGGCGACCGACTGGTCATCACCATGGTCAACGCTGATTCCCAGGTCCACGATCTGCGCTTGGCCACCGGCGAGGACACCGGACGTGTCGCCCCTGGCAACTCCGCCACCATTGAAGTGCCGGTTGTTCCCGGTGACATTGACGGCTGGTGCACCATTGCTGGTCACCGCCAGATGGGCATGACGCTCACGGTCAATGCAGGTGGCTCGAATCATTCACACCGCACCGGGAACAGCGGCCACTCCGACCACGCAACGCCAGGCGCACTCGGGAATGTCGGCGAACAGCCCGGTCCGGACTCCCCCACCATCAACCCGATGTTAGAGCCCGCCGAGGACGCCACGGTTCACCACGTCACGCTGCGGGCCAGCGAATTCACCGGCTACGCTGCCCCTGGCGTCGAGCAGCAGCATTGGGTATTCAACGGCAAACCGCTGGGGCCAACTTTGCGCGGCAAGGTGGGCGACGAGTTCGTCGTCACGCTCATTAATGACGGCACCATGAGTCACTCCATCGACTTTCACGCCGGCATTGTTTCGCCGGACGAGCCAATGCGCGACATCGCCCCTGGTGAGAAGCTTGAGTACCGCTTCCGTGCTGACCGCGCGGGCATCTGGATGTACCACTGCGCAACCATGCCCATGTCCATGCACATCGCTGCCGGTATGCACGGTGCCGTCATCATCGACCCACCGAATCTCACTGATGTTGACCACGAGGTTCTTCTGGTGCAGTCGGAAAGCTACTGGGGCGAGGACGGCCCCGACGCCGACAAGACCATGGCCGAGGACCCCGATATCTACAAGTTCAACGGCTACCCCGACCAGTATCTCACCCACCCAATTCGCATTCGCGCAGGTGAGACGGTACGTTTCTGGGTACTTGCCGCCGGCCCCAACAAGGGCACGAGCTTCCATATCGTCGGCACGCAGTTCCATCGCGTGTACAAGGAGGGCGCGCTTTTGCTTGACGACGGCGTGGGCGGTGCCCAAGCCCTTGACCTCGGTGCCGCGCAGGGTGGTTATGTTGAGGCCGAATTCCCGGAGCCTGGCACGTACCGCTTTGTCGACCACCAGATGGTGCATGCCGAAATGGGGGCACGCGGCAACATAGTGGTGAACTAAACCAGGGTTTACAACTTAATTGGAGCATCCTCCGGCTCGACAGCGCGCGGCAGATTGGACTCGCCCATCAAGTACTGGTCCACGGCCTCGGCGCAGGCGCGACCTTCGGCGATAGCCCACACAATCAGGCTGGCCCCGCGGCCATTGTCACCGGCCACGAACACCGGACCGTCGAAGTTCTGCTCGATGTCGCTGCGCACGGCGAGGTAGTCGTCGTCACGCATCATCACACCGCGATCGTTGAACTGAATCCCCAGTTCATGGGGCAGACCGCCGCGCTCCGGACCGGAGAAGCCCAGCGCGATGAGAACTAGGTCGGCGTCGAGCTCGAAATCCGTATCCTCCATGGGCACACGCTTGCCATCGATGACCTCGACCTCGTTGGCGGACAGGCCGGTCACGTGACCGTCCTCGCCGTGGAAGGAGACGGTGTTGACGTTGAAGACGCGCTTGCCCAGGGTCTCGCCGGTGACGCGAGCGTTGAAGCCGAGTGCCTCGGTAACCTCTGGTGGTTCGGAACCGGTGATGGTGTACTCGCCCTCTTCGTGGGCAGTCGCCACACGCCAGACCAGCGGATACATCGGCCACGGAGTCGACGCCGCACGGGACTTCGGCGCACGCGGGCGAATATCGAACTGCGTGACGGACGCCGCTCCCTGGCGCAGCGCGGTACCGAAGCAGTCAATGCCGGTGTCACCGCCGCCAATGACAACGACCTTCTTGCCCTTCGCATCAATCGGCGGGGTGTCGAGCTCGCCTGCGGCAACGCGGTTGGCACCCGGCAGGTACTCCATAGCCTGGTGAATACCCTCCAAATCACGGCCATCGACAGGCAGGTCGCGGGCCAGTGACGCGCCGGTAGCTAGGACCACTGCATCGAATTCGGCCAGGTCAGCAGCCGTCGGTGAGATGTTGGTGCGGAACTCAGTGCCCTCGATTTCCATCTGCTCGAGACGACGGTCGAGGAAACGCTGCTCCATCTTGTAGTCCGGCACGCCGTAGCGCATCAGACCACCAATCTTGTCGTCGCGCTCGAAGACCGTGACATCATGCCCGGCGCGAGTCAGCTGCTGTGCTGCAGCAAGGCCCGCCGGCCCGGAGCCGATGACAGCGATGTGTTGGCCGGTGTCGAAAGTCGGCACAATCGGCTGCACCCAGCCCTCATCGAAGCCGCGTTCAACGATGGCCAGCTCGATGTTCTTAATGGTCACGGCATCATCATTGATGCCGAGCACACAACCGCCCTCACACGGTGCCGGGCACAGGCGGCCCGTCCACTCCGGGAAGTTGTTGGTGGCGTGCAAGCGCTCGAAAGCCTCGTGCCAGCGGTTCTGACGAACCAGGTCATTCCACTCCGGAATGATGTTGCCCAGCGGGCAGGCCGAGTGACAAAACGGCACACCACAGTCCATACAGCGGGTCGCCTGCTGTTGCACCTGCTCGTTGCTAGCCTCCTCATAGACCTCTTTCCAGTCCATCAGACGCAGCGGAACCGGGCGATGAGCAGGCTCTTCGCGCTGGAATTTCATGACCCCCTTCGGATCAGCCATTGGTTACTGCCTCCATGATTGCTTCGTTGATGTCAGCGTCGTTGTCCTTTGCCTTCGCGACTACGTCGAGAATTCGGGCGTAATCACGCGGCATGATTTTGATGAACTGTGCAGCCGGGAACCGAGTCTTAGAACCCGTGAGCTTGCGGTGCTTCGACAGCGTGGCCTCCAACCAGCTGATGTCCTCATCATCGAGCGGCACAATATCGACCAGCTCGGTGTTGATGTTCGCCCGCGTCGCCTCGTTATCCAGCAGGTAAGCGATACCGCCACTCATACCGGCGCCGAAGTTGTGACCGACCGGGCCCGCCACTACGACGCGGCCACCGGTCATGTACTCGCAACCGTGGTTACCGATGCCCTCGACCACGGCCGTAGCACCGGAGTTACGCACGCAGAAGCGCTCACCGACAGTGCCGCGGACGAAGATCTCACCGCTGGTGGCACCAAAACCAATGACATTGCCGGCAATGGTGTCGGTAGCCACATCCGCGGTCGGCGGGGCCGAACGTGAAGGTCGAACCACAATCTTGCCACCGCACAGGCCCTTGCCGACGAAGTCGTTGGCATCGCCCTCCAGCTTGATGGTCACACCGGCCGGCAGGAACGCACCCAGCGAGTTACCGGCGGAACCGAGCAGGTTGACGACGATGGAGTCGTCGGCAAGCCCCTGCTTACCTGCGACTTTGGTGACTTCATACCCCAGGCGCGTGCCCACGGAACGGTTCACATTGCTGATGGCGTGGTGCAGCGATACCGGTGTCGGCGCCAGCCCATTCGCGCGCGCCGTACGCAGCGCGGGCTGCGCTTCGTCGATGAGGCGCTCATCCAACGCGCCCTCAAGGCCGTGGTCCTGCGCCTTCGTGCAGTAGGAATCCTGGTCCGCAAAGAAGGGGCTTTCGGCAACGTGCAGGATTCGCTCCAGGTCAAGCTTTGCGACGCGCGGAAGGTTGTCGAGATCCTTGCGCGGACGCAGGCACTCGGCATGTCCGACCGCTTCATCGATGGTGCGGAAACCCAGCTCAGCGAGGTATTCACGGACCTGCTGGGCGATGAAGGTGAAGAAGTTGACCACGTGCTCGGCACGGCCGGTGAACTTGCTCCGCAACTTCGGATTCTGGGTGGCAATACCAACTGGACAGGTGTCCAGGTGGCAGACGCGCATCATGACGCAGCCCTCAACCACCAGCGGAGCGGTAGCAAAACCAAACTCCTCAGCACCCAGCAACATCGCGACCACGACATCACGACCGGTCTTGAGCTGGCCATCGCACTGCACGCGGATGCGGTCGCGCAGCCCGTTGAGCATCAGGGTCTGCTGGGTTTCAGCGAGCCCCAGCTCCCACGGACCGCCGGCGTGCTTGAGGCTGGTCAGTGGCGAGGCACCAGTGCCGCCATCGTGGCCGGAGATCAGCACGACGTCGGCATGCGCCTTCGAGACACCAGCGGCGACGGTACCCACGCCCTGCTCGGAGACGAGCTTGACGTGAATGCGGGCGCGCGGATTGGCGTTCTTGAGGTCGTAGATGAGCTGTGCCAGATCCTCGATTGAGTAGATGTCGTGGTGCGGTGGCGGCGAGATTAGCCCCACGCCCGGGGTGGTGATGCGGACCTCCGCGATCCACGGGTAGACCTTGTTCGGTGGCAACTGGCCACCCTCGCCGGGCTTTGCACCCTGGGCCATCTTGATCTGGATGTCGGTGCAGTTGGACAGGTAGTGGCTGGTCACACCGAAGCGGCCCGATGCGACCTGCTTGATGGCAGAGCGTTTCCAGTCGCCGTTGGCCTCCATTTCGAAACGGTCTGGGTCCTCGCCGCCCTCGCCGGAGTTGGACATCGCACCCAGGCGATTCATAGCGATGGCCAGCGTCTCGTGTGCCTCCGCAGAGATGGAGCCATAGCTCATTGCGCCGGTGGAGAAACGCTTGACGATGCTCGAGACCGGTTCGACCTCTTCAATGTCGATTGGCTCGCGGTCCGAGGCGAACTCGAGCATGCCGCGCAGAGTTGCCAGCTGCTTGGTCTGCGCATCGACCTTGTTGGTGTAGTCGCGGAAGACCGCGTACTGACCAGTGCGGGTGGCATGCTGCAGCGTGTAGATGGTCTCCGGGTTGAACAGGTGGTACTCGCCTTCGCGACGCCACTTGTACTCGCCCCCGAGATCCAGCTCGCGGTGTGCCTGCTCTTCCGGGCGCGGCAGGAATGCGCTGCGGTGGCGCGCGGCAACATCTTCTGCGACCTCGTCGAGACCAATACCTTCCAGCGGAGAAACAGCGCCGGTGAAGTACTCGTCCAGGAACTCCTGCGACAGACCGACGGTGTCGGCCAGCTGAGCGCCACGGTAGGACTGCAGTGAGGCGATACCCATCTTGGACATGACCTTCAGCACGCCCTTGGAGGCAGCCTTGCAGTAGTTCGAGCAGGCCTGATCCAACGTCAGAGCTCCGAGCTGGTCCTTCATGCGCAGCTCATCGATGGTTTCGAAAGCCATGTACGGGTTAATGGCATCGGCGCCAAAGCCCAGCAGCATGGCCATGTGGTGCACCTCGCGGGCGTCGCCAGCCTCAATGATGAGGCTGGCGCGCGTGCGAGTGCGCTCCTCCACCAGGTGGTGGTGGACCGCGGAGGTCAGCAGCAGCGACGGGATGGGGGCAAAGCGCTCGTTGGACTCACGGTCAGACAGCACAATCAGTCGGGCACCACGGTCAATGGCCTCAGAGACCTCACGGCGAACACGACGGATAGCGTTGCGCAGGCCACGGCCACCGCGGGCGACCGGGTACAGGCCAGAGATGACCTCGGCACGGAACTCGGAGTACTCCTCGTTCTTGCCCGCCTGGCACAGGGTGACAAAGTCGTGGTTGTCCAGGATTGGATGCTCAAGCCGGATGCGACGGGCGGCATCGGCGGTGGGCTCCAGGATGTTGGTCTCTGCACCCAGCAACGTATTCATGCTGGTGATGGACTTTTCGCGCAGCGAGTCCAACGGCGGGTTGGTAACCTGCGCGAACCGCTGCGAGAAGAAGTCGAACAGCATGCGAGGGCGGTTGGACAGTGCCGCAATCGGCGTGTCTGAGCCCATCGAACCCAGGCCCTCCGCGCCGGTGAGTGCCATCGGGCGGATGATTAGGTCAACGTCTTCCTCGGTGATGCCGAAGACGCGCTGCCGCAACACCGCGCGGGCATGCGGCATGTACTGGTAGCGCTCTCGTGGCAGGTCGGTGATGTCGACCAGGCCCTCTTTGATCCATTCCTCGTATGGACCGGTGGCGGCCAGCGTGGACTTAATCTCCTTGTCCTCAATAATGCGACCGGCCTTCATGTCCACCAGGAACATGCGCCCCGGCTGCACGCGCGTGCGCTGCACAATCTGCTCCGGCGGGATATCCAGGACACCAGCTTCGGAGGCCATCACCACCAGGCCCTCGTCGGTCACCCAGATGCGCCCCGGGCGCAGACCATTGCGATCCAGGGTGGCACCGATGACCTGGCCGTCGGTAAAGCAGATGGCAGCGGGGCCGTCCCACGGCTCCATCAGGCAGGCGTGGTACTCGTAGAACGCGCGAACCTGCGGGCTGAGATTGTCGTCGTGCTCCCAGGCCTGCGGAACCATCATCATGACCGCATGCGGGAGACTACGACCACCGAGATGCAGTAACTCCAGGGCCTCGTCGAAACGCGCAGTGTCAGAACCGTTGGGGTCGCACACCGGCAGCGCGCGGTCGATGTTGCCCAGCTTGCCAGAGCGAATCAGCGACTCGCGGGCGCGCATCCAGTTCTCGTTGCCGCGCACGGTGTTGATTTCGCCATTGTGAGCGACGTAGCGGTACGGATGTGCCAGCGGCCAGGACGGGAAAGTGTTCGTGGAAAAGCGCGAGTGCACGATGGCGAGCGCGGAAGTGACTTCCTTCTGCTGCAGGTCAAGGTAGAAATCCTTCAGCTGCGGAGTAGTCAGCATGCCCTTGTAGACGATCGTGCGGCTGGACAGCGACGGGAAATACACGGTGTCGCCACCAGAGCCCTCGCCGGCGCCCTGTTCACCCAGCTCACGCTCGCAGCGCTTACGCAGGAAGAACATCTTGCGGTCGAGATCGATATTGCTGAGCTGGCGACCCTCGTAGTTCTTCGCGGTAACGAAGAGCTGACGCAGCACCGGCATAGCCTGGCGAGCCATCTGGCCAAGCCCGTCAGCGTTAATCGGCACATCGCGCCATGCCAAGATCTCGATGCCCTCTTCGGCGCAGATGTCTTCAATAGCCCGGATGGCATCGAGGGTGGCCATGCGCGACTGCGGCAGGAATGCAATACCGGTGGCATAGGTGCCAGCCGGCGGCAAAATGACGCCTTCCTTGCTCAGCTCAGCACGGTAGTAGGCATCCGGAACCTGAATGAGAATGCCGGCACCGTCGCCGGTGGTCTTCTCAGCGCCGGCGGCACCGCGGTGGTCGAGGTTGACCAGTGCCTGAATGCCCTTTTCGACAATGTCATGAGTCTGGCGACCGTAAATGTCGGCAACAAAGGCCACGCCACACGCATCATGTTCGTTCGACGGGTGGTAGAGACCTTCCCTCTGAGGACCACGAGGCAATGTGGTCGCTGTTTCGGTCAGAGTCATGGCTGTCTTAGCTGTCATGGCTGTTTTCCCCTTGTAGGTGCAATGTGCCAATTGGGGGACACGGGTTATCTATATTTCCAACTGTTTTAACAATGCACTTTCACCTAGGCGTATTGCAATACGTATTTAGGGAACTAGCTATATTTACCCACCCCCGAAGGAGCTAGAACACCCTTCCCGTTCGACTAAAACCGGGCTTTTACTACCCGCTTTAACGCCATAACCCCCTAATCGAGCTACCACCCCCGCTAACTACGCACAATTGTTCGATTCTTTAGCACACCTCTCTCCATACCCAATCCGCCCCCACCGCTATGGTTAGCTCCATGCTCGCCAACCGTCGTTTCCGCTCGCCACTGCAGGGCCTCGCCCTCCTTATCGGCGCAGCGACAATCCTCAGCGGCTGCACGGCTCCCACAGCCCCCACTCCAGAGAGCCAGTCATACAGCCCGGCACCGGCACCCGCATTTACGCCCGAGCCAGAGGAACCCGCGCCCGAGATTCCCGAAGTGCCCCACGCCCCCGCCGCCCCGGACAC
>ERZ1031273.40-NODE-40-length-73643-cov-17.376488_pt1 | contig 73643 bp, 59 predicted proteins | sample MGYA00516575_ERZ1031273 | MGnify/ENA primary metagenome ERZ1031273 (study PRJEB33718, sample SAMN03159816) | human skin metagenome | collected 2014-02-25 | study: EMG produced TPA metagenomics assembly of the PRJNA266117 data set (Human skin bacterial metagenome... | reverse complement strand
TCCTCATTGACCTGGCCCGCCAGCAGTGCCTCCTGGCTAAAGCGGCTTAAGAAAAACAGGAAGTGATGAAGACTCAACTACAAATTTACACACTATTTTGGACTTGACTAAAACCAAAGCAAAGCCATCCACTAGTTGCTACGTTGCACTAAAGAATGAAACACGCCCAGCACGAAAAAAGCTAAGTCCCCCATTAGTTGTAAAGGTGCCCATGGTGACTGGAGCAAGGCAAGGACAGTATTATCAAAATGGCCAAACGTAAAGCGCGTGGCTTCCGTCGGTTTAAGAGCTTTCGAACAGCAATTTAACTGGTATCGGCAGGCTAAAGCTGGCTTGCCCTAAGCTTTTTAAGGTTTATTACGCGAAATAATTTCGACAAGAACCCCGTCAGGTCTTGAGTGACCTTTCGCTCACGGTCTTTTCACCGTCAAGGGCGCCTTCGGCACCCGTTCCGGGTTGTACCCTTGACGGTGAAAAGCCAGTGAGCGTCTCTGTAACCAAGACCTGACGGGGCAAAACTGTGGTCAAAGTTCCACTGAAAACAAATTTCTGCTTACACTCAGATGCTCATTTTTGCATTTTCTCCGGCAGGCCGCAGAGTTTTCGCGGTTTTTGCTCATGAACCCAATATCCGCAGTAAGGGGCAAGCAGGCGATAAACTGCTATAATTGAGCAGAAAGGCGGTCACTATGTCAAAAGAAATCAAATTAAATCGTTTTCATCTGGCAGAGGGTGTGAAGCCTCTGCTTCTCGTCGTCATGGATGGTGTGGGCTGGACTACCCAGGATCATGGCAATGCGGTCCTCCATGCGAATATTCCCACACTGCGTGCCCTGGCAGAAAAGGGGCCTTTCCGTACGCTTAAGGCTCACGGCACAGCTGTAGGCTTGCCCGGCGATGGCGATATGGGCAATTCCGAGGTCGGTCACAATGCGCTGGGCAGTGGTCAGATTTACGCTCAGGGCGCTAAACTGGTCAATCTCTCGCTTGAAGATGGGAGCATTTTCCAGTCGGATTGCTGGAAGCAGCTCATCGCTCATGTGGGTGCAAAGGGAACGCTGCATTTTCTTGGCCTGCTCTCCGACGGCAATGTTCACTCTCACATCAAGCACCTGGAAGCCCTGATGACTCAGGCCAAGAAGGAAGGGGTCAAACGCGTTGCAGTGCATATCCTCCTGGACGGCCGTGATGTCGGTGCACAGACTTCACTGACTTATGTCGATGAGCTTGAAGCTTTTATGGCCGGACTCAACGATGAGAGTTTCTCAAGCTTTATCGCCTCTGGCGGCGGTCGTATGCTCATCACCATGGATCGCTACGAAGCAGACTGGGGCATGGTTGAAAAAGGCTGGCACACCCATGTCCTGGGTGAGGCTCCGCAGTTTGCCTCGGCGCGCAAGGCCATTTTGGCGGCCCGCAAAGCTGATCCTGAAATTTCCGACCAGTACCTGCCGGCTTTCGTGGTGGCCCGTGACGGCAAAGCTCTGGCTCCAGTGAAGGACGGCGATTCCTTTGTGCTTTTTAATTTCCGTGGTGACCGTGCTCTGGAGATTTCCCGGGCATTTGAGGGAGGGTCTGAATTTAAGGCCTTTGACCGTGTCCGAGTGCCGGATGTTTTTTATGCCGGGATGCTCGAGTATGACGGAGATTTGCATATACCGAAGCATTATCTGGTCAATCCTCCGAAAATCCGCTATACCTTGTCGGAACAGTTGATCGCGCACGGAATTGCCGAATATGCGGTTTCAGAAACCCAGAAATATGGCCATGTGACCTACTTCTGGAATGGCAACCGCCTGGAGAAGTTCAGCGAAGAGCTGGAGGACTGGGATGAGATTTCCAGCGATCTGGTGACTTTCGATAAAAAGCCCTGGATGAAAGCCTATGAGATTACCGAAAAACTCATAGCGGCGATGGAGCAGGGAAAATACGGCTTTATTCGCTGTAATTTCCCCAATGGCGATATGGTCGGCCACACGGGAAATTACGATGCAGCTGTCATTGCCATCGAAACGGTCGATCTATGCCTGGCCAGACTGGAGGCCGCCTGTGACGCGGCGGGCTACAGTATGATGGTGCTGGCCGATCACGGCAACTGCGATGAAATGGAGATGCCGCGGAAAAAAGATAGTGACCCGATCGTGCCCAAGACCTCGCACACCCTGGCGCCGGTACCTTTTGCGCTCTATGGTGTGGAGGGAGTTCGCTTCAGGGAGGGCGATTTTGGCCTGGCCAATGTGGCAGCTACTGTTGCCGACCTGCTGCGTATTGAGCCGAACGAGCACTGGGAACCTTCGACCATAGAGATCAAATAAGTTTTCCAGAAGCCCGGTTGCGCTGTTCTCTTTACCGCGGATCTGCTAAGATAAACAAAAGTATATCGCGCGGTTTCAGGCTGCAAGCACCTGTCAGAAACAGGCTATGTGTTTCTTTGAGCGCCGCGACAGGATTGAGGTGTTTTGAAATGCCACAAAATAATCAGTTTCCTCGACATGCACAAAATGGGGGGAATGGCCCTTATCAAGCTTATCAACAGCAGGCCGGAGGCGCCCCTGAACAAGCGCCTCGTGTGGATCAGCGCAGCGGCGGAGGACACCCGCTGCGTGCACCTGAAAGAACCGGCTATCCGATGCCGGGTTCTGTTCAGCCGCAGATGCAGCGTGCCGGGTCTCAGATAAAAGCGGATTCCGCTCGCAGGGGGATGAGGCCGCAGAGCGGTTCTTACTCTTCCTATGGCAGTGGAAAAGCACAAGAGAACGCTTTCTCCGGAACTCAGAATAGTCGTGGCAGCGGCCAGCGTGAGGACTATGCCAGTTCATACGCAGCACAGGCCAACGCCTATAGCGGCGCTTATCAGCAGAGAATGCAGCCCGCTCCTTATGAAGATTCTTATGGGCGTTCGTCTGCAGCCCAGGGAAGCTTTGATCCCTATGCAGATCCTTATGCCGATCCCTATGGTCAGCCTGCTGCGCAGGGGCCTTATGACCCTTACGCGGAGTCTTATGCTTCGTCGGCTGCCTCGAATCGTCATGCAGATCCATACGATCCCTATGCCGATCCATACGCCGATCCATACGCCGATCCCTATGCCGATCCTTACCAGCGTGATGCTTATGGCGGAGGGGTTTATAACAACACCCTCGGTGGGGATCCTTATGAGTCCTATCCGCAAAAAAGCACTTTCAGCAAGTGGATTCCTACGATCCTTTCGGGAGTTGTTTTCCTTGCCTGTGTGATTATGCTCCTGCTGCTTCTGCGCTAATGGCTTTGCAGCTCTGAATCTTTCGGAGGCCGGCGCATGACGCAGACTCACGTCCAGCAGCGACATCTCAGCGCCTTTGATTTTTTTCGCGCGCTCTTTTTGCTCGGGGTCTTTTTCTTTCATTTGGACCGCGGGCATTTTCCTTTTGGCTATTTAGGCGTCGTTGGTTTCTGCTGTCTGGCAGGTTTTTTAAGCATGCGCGCCCTCCTGCTGGAAAAAGAGGGTCAGCTGCCTGCACGGACGATCAGACAAAGCCTTCTCAGCCGCATCGAGAAACTCTGGCCGCCGCTGCTCCTGATGCTGGTGACGGTCGCCGTCCTCATGATCGTTTTCTTCCCGGCTTTCCTCGATAATTTCGGGCAGCAGTTGCGCTCATCGGTCCTGGGATATAACAATATCTGGCAGATTATTCATGGCGAATCCTATTTTGAGGGACAGGGTTATCTCAAACCTCTGACGCACCTCTGGGCTCTTTCCCTGGAGATGCAGTTTTATTTGCTCTTCATCCTTTTCGTTCGCAGCAGCTACAGAAAAGATTATAAAGGCTTCTGGATCTGCGAATTTCTGCTGATCTCCGTTCTCTCCTATGTTGCTTTGCTGCTCTTTGACGAACCCGGTCTGGATCCGACTCGAGTGTATTATGGCCTCGATACAAGGCTTTTCAGCTTTACTCTGGGCAGTGCGGGTGCGCTTTTAGCCGTCAGGACAAAGACTGCGGAGACTTCTACGGAAAAAAAGAGTTACAGCCGGCTTCGCGATGGTCTGTTGATTTTCCTCACACTTTTGCTGGTTTCAGCCTTCTTTCTGCCTGTCGATAATGCCCTCATGATTCGCTACGGCCTCATGATTTACAGCCTTCTCTGTACGGCAGTGCTCTGCCTGAGCTGCCGGGGCGGGGGCCTTTTTGAAAAAATCGGTCGATGGGCCCCTGTCGCTGGTCTTGCCCGCCGCAGCTATGGCCTCTATCTCTGGCATTTTCCTTTTTTTGCGCTCAGCGAACGTTTCCTTGCCAATGTGCAGATGCCATTGCTGCTTTTTTATGCTTTTGAAATCAGCGGAGCCCTCTTTATCAGCGAGCTGGCCTACATGCTCAATACCGCCCTGTTCCGGCAAAGGTCCTCCAGGACGAAAAATACGAGCGGAAGTGTATCTCCCATCAGGTCCAAAGCTGTATCCCCCAATGGCAAAAAAGCTGTGCCGGGCTCTGATGGCGCGGTAAGCTCTGGTGGCGAAAGGAGCGCCCTGTCCCGGCCTAAGCTCCTGCAACGTGTTTTATCTCTGCTTCTGGCCATCTTGCTGCTTGCTCTGCCCTGGCAGGAACTCTATCGTCTGCGTGGCGGCGAGGATTTTCGCAAGATCGAAGCTCAGCTGGCAGAACGGGAATCGATCTTAGCCGAGAAGCGCAAAGGGCTCCGCGAAGCTGCAGAAGGCCGTCGGGGAGCTTTGAGCGATGCAGATGAAACGGTGGAGCAGCAGGGAGCGGAAGAGGGGCCTGCCGTGAAGAAGAATCCTGAAAACAGCCCTTTACCCGGAAACAGCGAGATTCGCCCCGGAGAAACACGAAAACAGCCAGCCGATGGGACAGAGCCTAAGGGCGGCAAGCCCGGAGTGACGGCCAAGAAGGGCAGATCTACCCCGGACAGCAAACCGACAGGTCCCAACGGTCACCCTCTGCGCGGGCGCTTAAAGCTTCCGGCAAGGCCAAAACTCAGTGAAGAAGAACAGTGGACCCTGGAAGCTGTGGAAAAAGATATCACGGCTTTTGCGGAGTATGGCGAAGCCTATAAAATCGATTTAAAGGATTTTGAGCGCTATCGACACCTACCTCTGAGCATGATAGGGGATTCGGTTTCGGTGATTGCCGGTTACGCCATGGATCCCTACCTGCCGGGACTCTACCTGGATGCTAAATCCAATCGCCAGACGAATGAAGCTTTTGCGCACTATCAAAGCCTGGTGCAGGATAAGATGCTCGGTGAGATGCTCGTTATGGCCCTTGGTACGAATGGCGACATTGATGAGGATAATCTCGAAAAGGTCTGGAAGGCTCTCGATGGTAAGCCCATGCTCTTACTCACCATCGTTTTGCCCTATGCCGGCCAGGAAAAAGAGCGCAACGACGCGCTGAGGCATTTTGCCAAAACTCACGATCAAGTTTGGCTGGTGGAGTGGAACCGCTATGCGAAAAGTCATCCGGAATTTTTCCAGGAGGATGCCATTCATCCTTCCACGGAAGGCTGCAAGGCCTTCTGCCAGCTGATTACAGCGAAGGTTGTGGAAGTGCTGAGGCTCTATGAAGACAGCGCTTTGCTCGAAATAAAAAAAGCAAGTTAGATCTCTGTAAAATGCTTGCAAACATATTTTAGAAGACGGCTTTCATGTTATCATAAATACATCACCTGCATTTTGTGCTGCGGCTGACTTTTCTGAGAAGGTTTAGCCTGTGCAACATATGAAGGATAAAGGAGGAAAAGAAAAGATGATGACCCTTAATAAACGCTTTGCTAAGGCTTGCCTGGCTTTAGTTCTGAGCTTTTTGCTTTTTGTGGGATTGGGTCTGCCCGTCCGTGCGGATCTCCTGGACGACGCCCTGGCTGCTGTGGATCAATCCATGGCTCAGGATAAAGGTGGTGCAGAAGGCACGCTCAGCTTGAAGCTGGATGCAGAATCTCAGCTGCCCGAAGCGATCCTGGAGATTTTGAATACGCTCAAACTCAATTATAAGATTCTCGCATCTGTTGGATCGGATCAAGATCTTAAAGCCGATTATGACCTGGAATTGACACGCGAAGGGGCTGAAAAAAGCCTGCGCGTCCATGCCTATTCGGTCAATGATGAAATTGTGATTGAAGTTCCGGGTGTGCTGGATAAAGCCCTGCGTCTCAATGACCAGGCCCTGAAAAATCTGGCCGGACCGGAGCAGGCCGCCAACATGGGCAGTATGAATGAAGCGACCAAGCTTGGCATGAACGCTTCGAAAATGTTTATCCTCGCGGCCAAGGATATCCAGAAAAGCACCGCGCAGTATTGGGAAAAACAGGAAGACACGGTCACCAATCTCATGGTGCAGCAAGTTACCGAGTCACTGAAGACAGAGTCTTACCGTGTTTCTCCGGAAAATATGCCAGCTATGCTGCAGGCCGTGTTGAAGAGCCTCTCAGAAAATGAGGAACTGCGTCAATATTATGAAGCGATGCGTGCCGACGCCCAGGCTGAATCGGCTAAGACGACTCCGACGGAGTCTGCTGAGAAAGAGACGACTCCGGCTGAAACGTCTGCCGAAGCTGAAAACGCTGCCGAAACTGAAGAGGTGAGCTCTTTTGAGTCTGTAAGCGAAGAGTCGGCTCCTGCTGAAGCAGAAACGGCTGCTGAAAGTGAAAAACCTGTCGAAGCCACGAGTGATGAACTTGAGGACGTTGACGATGACATGGAAGAAGTTGAAGAGGCGATCAAGGATATGCCCAGCTACGATGAGCTGCTGGAAGAACTTGGGGAAGAGCTGGCCAGTAAAGGCGAAGCCGTTGCCCAACCTCTCCTGCTTTCGCTCTACAAGAGCAGCGAAGGTGAAAACCGCGGTTTATCCCTGTTCTTCGGCAACAATCAGGAATATAAGTTCTATGCTGTTGAGACGGCCTTCCAGGCCAACCATGCCTTTGAGCTGAGCTTTTATAACGAGCAAAAAGAGGGTCTGGAATTCAGCGGGCAATACGTTCTGGATGGCGAAGGTCTGGCCACTGGCGGTTTTGCCCTGCTGGCGAATCACATGCCGCTGCTTAGCGGTGACTACAGTGGTCTGAATCTGAACAACCCGGAGAACAAGAACGAAGCCTTCCTGAGTGGCACGCTGAATGCTCTCCTCGTTATTCCCGATGACGACGTGCTTGAGAATATGAGCACGGCAGAGGGTCGGTCGCTCGAAGCCATGAAATCGCAAATGTCGTCCGCACAGCAAGCCGCTCCCCAGACAACCATCAAGATCAATTATCTTGGCGAGCTGAAAGAAGATGGGACACAGCATATGGAGATCACCGTGGCCCCTCAGATCGAAGGTCAAGCGATGAAGTTTACCCTGCTGGTCGATAACAAACCTTTCAAAGTCGAAGATAAAGATTTCCGCAGTGACTTCCCCAAGGAAGCCTATGATCTCTCGACCTCTGAGGATATGTCTGCCCTCAGTTCCAACTCTGAGCTCATGCCCAGGCTGATGGAAATTCTCCAGAGCCTTGGTCTGGATAAACTCATGGACGCTGGCAGCGACATGGGAGAGATGCCAGAAGAAAGCGGCAGCGAAGCCCCGGCGCCGACGGTGATGGAATCCGAATCCGCTGTTACCCCGGACGAAAGCTCTGCCGAAATTCCGGCGGAAACGACCGTTGTCGCACCCTGATTCCAGCTGTTGACCGGCCCCATTCGGATTGCCTCCGAATGGGGCTTTTTCAAATCCGGAGGAAAGATGAGTACAGTGTTAAAGGAGAAGAGACCTTATCTATCGATCAAGGCCCTGGATAAGCGGCTTGGCTCCCGTGAAGTGCTGAAAAATCTCAGCCTGACAGCAAATAAAGGTGAGTGTATTGGTATTTCCGGCCAGAATGGCTCAGGTAAAACGACCCTGATGAAAGTTCTGGCTTCTGTGCTGCAGGCCGACGGCGGGGAGTTTTCTTCAGGCGGCTGTACGCAGCCCTTCTCACGGGCCTGGCGTGCCCAGACGTCCTGGGTTCCCCAGGACATTGCCCTTGATCCTGAGCTGACGGTTCTGGATAATCTGCGTTTCTGGGCCGCCCTCAGCCTGCAGGATGCAGCCTCGCGTCGCGCTTTTATAGAAAACGGTTCTAAAGACCCTTTGATACGATCTTTCCTGAAAGTGAAAGCCGGAAAACTTTCCGGCGGTATGGCGAGAAGAGCCAATCTCGCGGTTTCTCTCTGTGTGACAGACGGCCTCATCCTTCTTGACGAGCCCTTTGTTGGGGCTGATCAGGAGAGTTCAGAACTTATGGAAGCCAGAATCCTCGAACTCAGACAAAACGCCTGTATCCTCCTATCCTCGCACGAGCAGGGGCGCCTTGAACGTCTCTGTACACGGGTGGAACGACTGGAAGATGGCCATTTTTCAAGCGGGGCGGAGCAGTGATCAGACTCCGGCAATTCTTCGTCTGTCTCAGACACGATTTAAAGCGCTATGCGCCCGGTATGGCCCTGCTTTTTCTGGCCTCGGCCTTTGTTTTATCAGCTCTGGCTTCGGTTGTGCTAACTCCTGATAAGCCTTCCCCTGATAAATCCTCAGAGGAAAAGGGAAACGCGCACGCTGGGGGACTGCCCGATTTCCTGCGCTATAGGGTGTCCCTGATCACTGATGAAGATAACCCTTTGCTCGTCCTGATGCTGAAAAAGCAGCTGCAGGACTTTGCCTTTATTGATGAGGTCTATCTGGAAGACGAAATGACGGCAGAAAAACGCCTGGCAGAAGGGGAGACGCTCATGCTCATGAAGCTCCCCAGGGGTTTTCTCTCCAAGGTGGGGACATCCATGACCGATGAAGCTGTCACCGTTCGTCTGAGCGAGGAGATGCCGGAGGAGAGCCTGCGTCTGAGACCGCTCCTGCTCAATACAGCGAGGATGCTGTCGCACCTTCAGGCTGCTGCTCTGAGCTGGCAGGAACTGTATACCCAATACACCGGGGATGAGAAAAACTCCTGGCCAAAATTGACCGAACTTGTTTTTCGCGAGCTGAACCTTTTCAGTATGCGCCACGGCAATATTCGCAGCGAGGAGATGAACCCCTATATCGGGCCCGTCTATTATCTCGCCTCGCTGCTCCTCCTCTTATGCCTCATTCCCGGCATGCTTCTTCTTGATATACGCGGCAGGATAATTCACAGCTCGGTGGGCTTGCGCCAGCAACATGTGGGCGCAGCTGTCCCGGCGCTCTTCAGCCATAGCGTCCTGGCTCTGCTCTACGCCTTCTTTTTGCTTCTGCCTTTTGCCTGGCTTTGCCTGCGCCTTGACGGAAGGGCTCAGTTGATGACGCTGGCCCTCCTGACCTTCTGTATGCTTCTGACCAGTTTTCTCTATGCCGCGGCAGCGGCTCTGCTCCCGCTGCGGCCAAGCAGCCGGGCAGCTTTTTCCTGGCTGGGTCTTTTACTCCTGCTCTTTTTTTCGGGGGCGCTTTATCCCCTTGAGCTTTTCCCCAAAGGCCTGGCCCGTTTGTTCAGCCTGAGTCCTCTGGCCCCGGCCATGGAAAACAGCCTGCTGTTTTTTTCCGGCCTGATTTACCAGCAGAGTGTATCGCTGAATTGGCTGAACCTGATCTCCCCAGCGCTCCTGCCCCTGGCGATACTCATCTGGGGAGAAAAGAAAAGGAGGCGAGGCTGATGCGCTGTCTTGACCTCATCTGGCTGAAAATGAAGAGCCTGGGCGGCAAGCCTGCTGGTCTTATCGTCTTTGTGCTGCTGCCCCTCCTGCTCAGCCTGCCCACCGGTCTGGCCATGCGGGGCAATGAGGCAGCCGGGATGACACTGGGCTGTGTTGACCTTGCCCAAAATGAAGACAGTCGGCAATTTGTCTCATGGTTGCTATCTGGCGGGGTTCACTGGCAGGAATTTGATGAAGAAGGCGGCAAAAAGGCGCTGGGGCGTGAGGAGATTGCGGCCTTGCTGCGGATTCCCGAGAACTTCAACGCGGCAAAACGGCCCACGCTCGTCCTTGTCTCCGGGTCTGCCCATAAGGCCCTGGGCCTGGTTCTGGAAGAAAGCACCATCGCCCTGAATCCTCTGCTGGCTGAATCTTTACTGGAAAAGAGTCTCATGAGCGTGGGTATGAAAGAGGGGATCAGTGAAGAAAAAGTGAAAGCAGACTTCCGTGCAGAGCTTCAGAGAAAAGCGGAAACAGCCTTTGGCATCCACATGAAGATCGAAGGGGCCGAAACGCATTCGGCAGCCCAGCCGCTCCTTTTTATCCCTGAATACAATATTGAGCTGCTCTTTCTTTCCCTCTTTGCAGTCCTGGGGCGTTTTGGCCTCTCCGAACGCAGTCAGCGTGAAAAAGTCCGAAGGCTTCCCGGAGGCTTATTTCTTGATAGCTTCAGCGAGATTCTGGCGCTGCTTTTGCTCGGCCTCGCCCAAATCTGCCTGCTTAATTTGGGTTTCCACATCTTTTTTCCAGAGGCCGAAATTCCGCTGCAAAACCTTTTTATCATGCTCGTTTATCTCCTGAGTCAGCTGGCTTTCACCTCGCTCACCAGTCTCTTACCACCGGAGCGACGCATGATGACCGCTTTGCTGCTCCTGGTCTTTTCGGCCTGCGCCGGTGGCTGCTTCTTTCAGCTTCCTGCAGTCTATGTGCGGCGTTTCGGCCAATACTTTCCACATGGCTGGGCCCTCTATACCATGCAGGGAATGAAGCTTGCCTCACCCCTCTTTGTGCTCGGACTCTCCCTTTTATTGCTCTTCGCGGGCTGCTTCCTTTCTGCCCGCATAGAGCTGAAGGCAGCATAGACAGGGTTCTTTCCATATGAGCGTAGACCTGACAGGTCGCGAATAAAAACCCCTCTTGTGCTAAAATAAAACCGCAAGCTTTTTAAATATAGATAATAAATAAAGGGAAAATTCAGAGAAAGGAATCTTATGAAAAACAAGTCTAAAGTATTACTGCTGACGAGTCTGCTGCTGATCATGAGCTTCATGATGAGCGCCTGCAGCATCATCTTGAAGCCGCCGATGAATGAAGAGGGCAATGCTGTGGAAACACAGAGCGTCCAGAGCGAAAAGGCCTCTGACGATGCGGAATCTGCAGAGACCCTTGCGGCGACAAGCTATCCGCTGACCATTAAAGATAGCGCCGATCGCGAAGTCACCCTGCCCGCTGAAGTCAAAAGCATCGTCTCCCTCGGGCCGAACATGACCGAGCTGGTCTTTGCTCTTGGAGCTCAGGATCGACTCAAGGGCAGAACCGATTACTGTGATTATCCTGAAGAGGTCAAAGATATACCCTCCATCGGCACGCTGATGAAGCCGGATCTGGAAAAAATCGCAGAAATTAAGCCGGATCTGGTCTTAGCCTCCACTCATGTGAGCGATGAAACACTGGCAAAACTTGATGAGCTGGGTCTGCCCACGCTCATGCTTTATGACAGTGAACACCTGGATGGCCTCTACGATATTATCCTCACTTTGGGTCATGCCCTTAACCTCAATGACAAGGCTGCAGCTCTCGAAAAATCTGTCCGCGAACGCATTGAAGCTGTTAAAGCGGCTGCACCGGAGCAGCGTCCCCGTGTCTATTATGTGGTCGGTTTTGGTGAGAGCGGAGACTTCACTGCGGGCGGCAAGACCTTTGTCAACGATATTATTGAAGCTGCCGGTGGAGATAACATCGCTAAAGATATCGAGGGTTGGGAATATTCTTCTGAAAAATTGATCGAAGAAGATCCTGACGTCATCATTATCCCGTCCTGGGCCGCAGAAGGCGATGGAGCCTTTGGCAAGACTGCGCCTTATAACGAACTCACCGCTGTTAAAGAGGGGCGCGTTTTCGCGGTCGATAACAATGAGATTGACCGTCAGGGACCGCGCAACGCGGACGCCGTGGAAAAGCTTGCTGAGCTTTTTGCCAAAGTGGCGGCTCCTGTTCACTGAAGATCTCAGCCTTTGAGCTGAAACACCGGAAATAAGCTATGAAAAAACGCCGACAAGTCCCGCTGAGCCTGATTTTGCTCCCGCTTGTCGGCGTTCTTTTTCTTTTGTCGCTTCTCGCCATTTCAGTCGGTTCTTCCAGACTGAATATTCAGGGAAGCTTTCAGATTGTTGCCGAACGCCTGCCGTTCTTAAATCAATGGGTTCCGCGAGCTGAATGGGGAGACCAGTACCGCACGATCGTCTTTCAGCTGCGTCTGCCGAGAATCCTTCTCTCCATTCTGGCCGGAGCCGGGCTCTCGGTTGTCGGAGCTGTTTTTCAGTCGATCTTTCGCAATCCGCTGGCTGAACCGCATATTCTGGGAGTTTCCTCAGGTGCGGCTTTCGGTGTGACGCTGGCGGTGATCACGGGGCTCAAACCCACGGGCGTTGCCGGACTGGGCTCCATCGGACTCATGGCCTTTCTGGGAGCCCTGATCACGGTCACTCTGGTCTACTTTATAGCGGGAGGAGACAGCGGACAAAAGGCCCCGATCAGTATGCTCTTAGTTGGCGCGGCCATGGGAACCCTGCTGTCCTCCTTAATTTCGCTGCTTATGCTTTTTCATCACGATGAAATTGCCCGGGTGTATATGTGGACGCTGGGATCTTTTTCGGCGGCCAACTGGGATAAAGTGCGTTTCCTGCTCATCCTTTCACTGCCCTGCCTGACTTATCTCCTGACTCAGGGGCGCAGCCTCAACCTTTTACTGAGTGGAGAAGATGAAGCCCTCAGCATGGGACTGGATACCGCCGCGGCGAGAAAACGCCTGATTGTCGTCTCTTCACTGCTGGTAGCCGGGATTGTCGCGGTCAGCGGCATTGTCGGCTTCGTTGGCCTCATCATCCCCCAGTTTGTACGTATGCTGAGACAGCATGATCTGCGCCGACTTTTGCCGATCAGCCTGTTGCTTGGCGCAGCCTTCGTGGTGCTCTGTGACACGGCCGCCCGCACTTTGCTTGCGCCGGTGGAAATCCCAGTTGGCATCATCACCTCCATTTTTGGCGTGCCCTATTTCCTTTCAGGACTCATTTTGCAGCGCCGCAGAGGCAGATTTTGATGCACCAAAGGCTGCGTTTTGTGTCGTTTTTGGATTAAAGGAAGAAATATCTGAGTCATGATCCCGTCGGAGAATAAAAGTTCCAAAATAATCAGAGCAGAAGCTGAGAACGCGGAGCCGGTGCTCCGTGCAGAAAAGCTTTTCTGGCAGCCGGGGACCAGTCCGCGACCGATTCTGAACGAGGTCTCGGCCCGGCTGAAAAAACATCAATTCTGCGCCCTGATCGGACCCAATGGGGCAGGGAAGAGCAGCTTAATTAAAGCTATCCTGGGCTTTATTCGCCCGCAGCGAGGAGAAATTCTCCTGGGCGAAAAAAATCTCAGACAGTTGAGCCGACTGCAAATGGCCCGGCTGATGGCCTATCTGCCGCAAAACAGTGAAACACAGCTCAGGCTTCCCGTTGGTGAGCTCCTGATGATGGCGCGCCACTGCTGGATTCCGCCCTTTGCGAGGCCCGCTGAAAAAGACCGCGAAGCCGTGACCGAGGCCGTGCGGCGCTGCCAATGTGAAGCCTTGCTCGAACAGGATTTTTCGACCCTTTCCGGAGGTGAAAAACAGCGGGTACTCTGTGCCCGGGCAATGGCGCAGGAAAGTGATTTTATCTTTCTCGACGAGCCGGTTTCCAATTTGGATATTCGCTACGAAGAAAGTATTCTGCTCAGTCTGAAAAACCTCTGTGAAGAGCGCGGTACCGGCATCGTTTGCGTGATTCATGACATCAATATGGCGGCGCGCTTTGCCGATACGCTTCTGCTGATGAAAGAGGGCCGAATCTTTGCCGCCGGAAAGCAGGAAGAAGTTTTATCGGCGCCCCTTCTCAGCAGGCTCTATGACTGGCCCCTTGAGGAGCTGAGCGACAAGGCCGGAAGAAGGTACTTTTTCTCAGGCCAGCCTTAATTTCCCATCGTGATCCGGCTCGGGATTGATTGGCTCAAAATACTGGGCTTCCAGCTGATAAATTTCCGTACAGGCCCAGAGATGACCTTTTGGCTCAAAATCAAACTGCCAGAGACTGCCGTTGGGAATATGGACATGCAATAACTCGTCCAGGGGAAGAGCGGAAAATGCTCGCAGAGCCGCCTTGATACAGCCATAATGGCAGAAGATCAGGGCCGAGGAGAGCTTTTCGTCGATCAGACGATCCACGACTTCCAGACTCGCCTCAGCGACGCGCCTGCTGCTTTCGGCAAAGGTCTCTTCGCCGTAGCCCTGGGGTATATCGTGATAAAAATTGCGGAAGAAGCGATCAAGGAAATCACTCTCGAGGTTTTTTCCTTCCAGAATCCCAAAAAATGATTCAGAAAAACGCCAGTCTTCCCGGGCCTTTTCGAGCCTTCCCGGATAGAGAAAATTGAGTGTGTCTTTGGCCCGTGTAAGCCCGGAGTGATAAAAGCAGTCGGCCTGAGGATAACGCACTTTTTCTTTAAACTCGGCGAGCTCAGCAAGGCCTGCCGGGGAGAGGGGCACATCGGTCCATCCGCCCATAATATCGAGTTCATTGCCGATTGATTTTCCGTGCCGCACAAAGTAAAGCGTCTTGCGCAGTCCCGGGTCCTGCTGCCCAGGGCCCGTCTGCACATGGCTGTCAGCTTTCAGAAGCTCAGCGCTGCTGTTTTCGCTTAAAGCCCGGAGGGCTGACAAGTCTTCGTCCTTCATCATGGGTCTTTGTTCACACAAACTCATGACGCACAACGTTTCAGGGGAGCACAGGCGGCTTTCAGTTCGCTGCGCTCTTCTTCGCTGCTCATCAGGGGCAGGAGTTCTTTTTCTACACGGGCGTGATAGCTGTTGAGCCACTCGAGTTCTTCATCGCTGAGCAGAGAAACGTCAATGGCGCTGCGATCCAGTGGCACAAGCGTGCAAGTCTCCAGGCGCAGGAAACGATCTCCGCCTCTTTCAGCCGCAAAGCTCACGACACAGTCGTTCTCCAGGCGGATGCCATGTTTGCCTTCTTTATAGACTCCAGGCTCATTGGTGACCACCATGCCTTCATGCAGGACGACCGCTCCAACACCAGCTTTGCTGATGCGCTGAGGTCCCTCGTGGACGCCCAGAACATAACCGACGCCGTGGCCAGTACCGCACTTGTAGTCCATGTATTCGCGCCAGAGGGGTTCGCGGGCGATGATGTCGATATAATGTCCCGTCACACCTTCAAGGAAAATAACGCGGGCGAGGCTGATATGAGATTTCAGCGTGAGCGTAAAATCATGAATTTCTTCATCTGTGAGAGGGCCAAGGGCGATAGTTCTTGTGACATCGGTCGTCCCGTCATAAAACTGACTGCCGCAGTCACAGAGAAAGAAGCCTCTGGCTTTGAGTTCTGCGCTGTTCTCCGGACTGGGGGAATAGTGCATCATCGCGGCATTGGGGCCATAAGCGGCAATGGTTGAAAAACTCTCCTGGATAAAGTTTTCCAGCGGCAGACGCAGGGCATGAAGCTTTTCGACCGTATCCCATTCCGTGAGGCGGCTGCCCTTGCTGACCTCGCGTTTGACCCAGAAAAGGAAACGGGTGATAACCGCAGAATCGCGGACGTAAGCCTTCATCTGGTTTTTCAGTTCGACTTCGCTGAGACAGGCCTTCATGAGCGTAGGATAATCCCTCTGGTCAACGACACGGATCTTTTCCGGCAGGGTGCGGAAGAGGCGGCGGTTGATGCGCTGCTTGTTCAGGGCGATACTTTCTTCCCTGAGCTCATGAACGGCAGAATTGACCTGCTCGTAATCCAGTACTTCAATGCCATTCTCTTCTAGATTCTTTTTGACCTCAGGCCCCACTTTGTCGGGGTCGATAAAGAGTTTGGCCTCTTTCATCGTGATCAGGGCAAAGGCCAGGGCCACGGGGTTATCTTCCACATCGTTACCGCGATAATTGTAAAGCCAGGCAATATCGTCAAGGCCTGCGAGCAGCTGAGCCTCAACTCTGTCAGCCTTCATTTTCGCACGCAGCTCGGCGATCTTCTGAGCTGCCGTTTTTCCGGTGAACTGAAGCTCATGCAGGAAAAGCTTGCCCTTGGGCAGAGCCGGGCGGTCCTTCCAGAAATCACCGATAAGAGAGCCGTCGGCAACGAGGTGGATCTTGCAGGGTGAGAGCGCGGCGCTCAGCTTTTCGTAAAAGGCCTGAGACACCATATAGTCACACATCCCGAGTTTACTCCCGGGGGCAAGATTTTCACGGAGCCAGCCGATCAGGTCGGGATAGCCCGGAGTGTCCATTTTCATGAGACGAAATTCACTGCCCGCAATCTGTTTTTCCGCCTGAATAAAGTAACGGCCATCGGCCCAGAGCAGAGCCTCTTTCATCGTGACCAGCGCATAGCCTGCAGAACCGCTGAAACCGGTCAGCCAGGCCCTTTCTTTATAGTAGTCACTGATGTATTCCGATTGATGAGGATCGGCTGTATTCACGTAATAGGCATCCAGATGATCTTTTTTCATGCGCTCGCGCAGTTGGGCAATTTTTTCGTTTGTTGTCATTTTGACCTCCAAGGGTATCTATCCCTATCCGTACATTTCAGGGTCGCTCCTGATTTGGGCGGGCTTATTTTATGCTTCAAGTTTAGCACGCTATGACCTCAGACGGGGATGAGATTTTACTTTTCTGCTGAGGTTTTCCAGACGCAGGCCATTCTCTGAAGCAAAAAAGGCATGGCTTCAGGAGTGACACGGAAGACAACGGCCTCGGCGGGGGCCCGCTAAGCCATGTTATAATAGAATGAGCTTCAAAAACAAAGAAAGTGAGCTTCCCGAGTGAGCCTTCGGGTGGAAACTTAAAGAAAGGGCAGGCCATGCTGAGACTCATTTCATGGAATGTTAACGGCCTAAGAGCGATCGTCAAAAAAGGCTTTGCTGAACAGTTTAAAAAAGCCGAGGCGGATATTTTCTCGCTGCAGGAAACAAAGTTGCAGGAGGGACAGATTGAGCTTTCCTTTGACGGCTATGAATCCTATTGGAATTATGCCGAACGCAAAGGTTATTCAGGAACCGCCACTTTTACCAAGCCAAAACCGATCTCGGTGACCCGTGGTATCGGCCTGGAGGAACACGATCAGGAGGGCAGGGTGCTCACTCTGGAGTACGAGCCCTTTTACCTCATCAACTGCTATACCCCCAATTCCCAGAATGAACTGGCGCGTCTGCCTTATCGTCTGCGCTGGGAAGAGGCTTTTCTGAGCTACTTAAAGCAGCTGGACCAGAAGAAACCGCTCATTCTCTGTGGAGATCTGAATGTCGCTCACGAGGAAATTGACCTGAAAAACCCTGCGACGAATCATCTGAGTGCAGGCTTCAGCGACGAAGAGCGCGCTGCCATGACCCAGCTTCTCTCGGCAGGCTTTCTGGACAGCTTCCGCACCCTTTATCCGGAAGCCAGCGACCGCTATTCCTGGTGGTCGTATCGCACACGCGCCCGTGAACGCAATGCAGGCTGGAGAATTGACTATTTTATTGTCTCAGAACGTCTGCGTCCGCATATTCTGGACGCTAAAATTCACGAGGATATTCATGGCTCAGATCACTGTCCTGTGAGCCTGGAACTTGACTTCACCCTATAAACGCCGGCAAAACAAGAAAGAGGTAAATATCATGTCAGAATCCTTAAAGGAACTGGTTCAGCAATATCGTAAAACCGAAGAAGTTTGGAGAAACCTTCTGGAAAAAGAAAGTGACAAACGGGATGACCTGATTTCCAAAGCTGATGCAGACGAGGGAGACGAACCTGCCAACCTGCGTGAAGTTCTCGACGACTATGCCGATAAATCAGGCCTCCGCGACAAGCAGCGGGATGCCCTGATCGAGCTGAAAGAGGCTGAGCGCAAGCTCTTTGCCTGGCAGCTGGACCATACAGAAGATCCTCAGATGCGTGAAGAACTGGGCCACCTGGCTCAGGATTATGCGGGCAGAATTACCTGGCTGCGCCAGTTCCTCAAGGAAAAATAATTTGTGCTTCTGGCCATGAACCCCGACGGACGTGTGATGCGTCCGTCCTTCGGCGAACTGCTGCCTTCAGCCTTTTCATCTGCATCGCTGGAAAAATCGCTTTAGCTCGTGTTGCCCTTCGATCAATCGCTTCCGGATGCTTTGCTTTCGGAAGCATCCTTTTTGGTCGTGTCGCTTTCCGTCGCGTCTCTCCTGGCCGATTTCGTCTCACTTGATTGACTTTCAGCTGCGTCGCCCTCAGTCGATTTGACCTCCGTTAAACGACTCTCCTTATCTAGCACAAAGGCGGCAAGGCTTTTCCCAGACAAATCCTCCGAGTAGACAAAGCCCTTATCTTTATACCAGGCGGCAACGGACTGGCTCCAGAGATCAGCATGTCTCGTGTCAATGAGGAGAAGGTCAATGTCGCGTCCAAAGCGAATGCTGGGATTGTGATCGATATCGTAGAGCTCCATGACATCCGCGAGCTCGTAACAGAGATACTGACCGGCAGCAATACGCCTGTCCCGGGGAATTTTGCTCAGATTCTGACGAAGCTCAAGGGACTGAGCCTTATTTTCTTCTGCCCGGATAAGGTAAGGATCTTCCTTGTGTAAAAGGCCCAGGCTGAAGAGCATTGTCGCGCAGAGACCTCCTGCCAGCAGAGCGCTTCCGCCGGAGCGGAGAAAACGGGTATGCTCGGACCTTTTGAGTTCCAGGTAAGCGAACAGAGCGGCAAGAAAAAGAAAAGTCTGGCTGCCATAAGAGGTGGGCGTACCCAGGGAAAACTCAGCAATATTCTCAGAGAGCAAATTTAATAGCAGCGGGAGGAAGAGAATCATATCCCGTTTGCGGCGCAGGAAAAACGGCAGGAAACCCATCGAGGCCAGGCTGATCACGAGATATCGCAGCTTCCGTGGTTCAAAAATCAGGTGCAGAACATAGGCCGGATTCTGAAAGACATCACCGAGAATACTGAGAAACGAGAGCTGACCGTTTTGAGCAAGCAGGGGACCGCGTTCGGCGAAAAGGCCGTTCCCGAAACGGCCCAAATACAGATTGCAGGCCAGCAGATGGGCCAGGGCCACACAGATAAGGGTGACCGAGACAATGATTGCGTTTTTGCGCCGCTTTTGCAGCTGAGTTAATTTTTCTTCATCGCTCAGCGCTGCGGATTCGCCCGGCGCGGTGGCATCCCTCCAAGCTCTCGATTTTTTCAGCGCGTTGGCTGCACTGCGATCTCGAGATGCTCTCCCTGCTGTGGATTCGCTCAAAACTGCAGGCTGCGCAGATTTCGCAAGCATGTTCGGATCTTCGGAGAGAGTATGAGCAAGCAGATAAATCGCGCCGCAAAGCAGGAAAAAGCCTGCGTTTTCGTGAATTAAAAGCAGGAAAAAAGAGCTGGCGATCAGCCCGACGAGGTTGTGCTCAAAGAGGGCAAGAAAGAAAAGATTAAGGAAGAGCGGATAGAGGATGGCCTCAGACATTCCCTCTGTTTCAGCACAGATCAGACCTGTCTGCAGGAGATAAAAAGCGGCAAGTACGCCCGTCTCCAAAGTTCCCAGATGAAAGTGACGGCAGAGGTAGAAGAGGGGAATAACTGAAATGACGACCGTCACAACGGTCAGAACTTGCAGGGTTTCAGGTCTGGGAAAGAGCAGGTAAGAAGGCAGGAAGGCATAGAGCAGCGGCGAAAGGTGCAGCGAAAAATAAGAGCCGATGCCATCTGTAGCCAAACTGCTGATGGGCAGACCATTTTGACTCATGGAGCTGAAGAGCTGCCGGAAAAGAGCAAAATTCTTACCCCCGGCGGATAATGAAGAAACTTTGGCCAGGAGAAGGCGTCCCGAAAAATAAAAATGGCAAACCACCGGAGCGGCAACCAGAAAAACGGCCAGAATGAGCTTCAAGGGCAGCAAGCGATCTCTTTGCAGAGCGATTTTGCGCTTGCTGTCCAGATATTCCGTCATGAGCCTCAGTGCAAAAACCATCAACCCAACGGTCACGGCAATAATAAAAACCCAGGCTTCACGCCGGTCGAGATAGAAAAAGCGGTCGGCAAAAGAGCCATCGCCAAAGCTCAGATCAGGACTATCGAACATGGCCGCAAAATGAGGCAGAGCCTGCAGGATGCTCAGAATCAGCAATAGGCCTACGCACAAAAGCGAAAAGAGACTGAGAATTTTGGGCCAGCGCGGAGCAGCATGTTCCAGCTTGTGGCGCAGCGGCCAGAGAAAGAGCAGGCCCAGAAGTAAAAGGCCAAAACTCGTGGGAAATTCATGCCCCGCAAAGGCCAGTGTAAGATAGTATAAATTGGCCAGAAGAATGGTCTGACTTTCACGTGGGGCTCTTTCAAAGCGAGCGCGCAGCAGGGCAAAAATCAGGAGCAATACAAAAAAAGCAGCGAGTTGAAGCGGCAGGAAAGAGCGTCCAAGGTGAGCTTTCTCGAAGAGACCGGATTCACCTGAAAAAAGCAGGAGGGCGAGCAGGCTTTCGCCAAGGAAGGCATCCGCCAGGCAAAAAAGAAAATCTGCCCCGCGAAAATGCGGACAAAGACGCTTCCACCATGAGGGCTTCTCTTCCGAAGCTTTGTCTATCTTGCCCGGTGCTTCAGGCTCAGCCTTGCTCATCGCATCCGGCTCGGCAGTACTTGGCCTCTCAGACATAGCTTTCTCCTGAGTCGGCACATAGCTCACCAAAGCAGGCCCAGCCTTTTCCCCGGTCTTTTCGCCGCCCGTTCTTTCAGGCGTGAGAGCTTTTTCTTCATGAATCTTTATCTTCTCGTCCATGGTCTCGTTTCTCTGAAATCAGATACCCAAATAAATCAGCCATCTGAATAAATCAGGCGTCTAAAACATTTTCTAAAGTATAGCACAGCCCCAATGGTTCCCCGTTGTCCCCGCAGTCACCCTGACTGCAGCCCCACTGCTGTTCTGATCGTTTACCGTGACGGCTTGCCCCGACTTTATCGGCTTTGATTTTTTAAGCTTTATCTCAATGCAGCGTCAGGTTATAATAAAAAAATATGTTCAGAAAATCTATGAGCGAAAAGCGAGGGCAAAATGCTCGACCCACAAAGTGAAAATAAAATCAAAGCAGAACAGGCGGTTCTGGACGAGTTGCTCAGCTGGCTGAAAAACCAGATTCAGCGACGTTCCCGGCAGCTCCAGACCTTGAGTGAAGAGACGCTCGAGCTTAAACATCAGGCCTGGGACGAACGCCTGGAGATGAAGTCGGATGCCAATTCGGCTGACAATGCGGTCATCCAGGAAGAACTCCGCCGGCGCTTCCATGCAGCCATGGAACTCAATAAAGAGCTCGAAGACTTCAAGCGCCTTCTCGATCGCCCTTACTTCGGCCGCCTCGACTTTTCCTTTGGAGAGGGCGCAGAGGCCGAAGCCGCAGAACGTTTCAGCATTGGCCTGCGCTCGCTTTTTGACCCTGAAAGCTGCCGCGACTATGTCATTGACTGGCGCGCGCCGCTGGCCTCGCTTTTTTACGATGGTGAAGTGGGTCCGGCTTCCTTTATGGGGCCAGAAGGTGAAATTGTCGGCTGCCTGCAAAAAAAAGAGAATATCCGCATCACTAAAGGAAAGGTTCGACAGGTTCAGGACTGCAGCAAAGAAATCTGCGATGAAAACCTGAGCGAGATCCTTTCGCGTCCAAGCTCCGCTCACATGCGGGATATCGTCACGAGCATCCAGCAAACGCAAAATCGCATCATCCGCCATCGAGACAACGATAATCTCCTGGTGCTGGGCGTGGCGGGATCCGGGAAAACCTCCGTCGCGCTGCATCGCGCAGCCTGGTTGCTCTACCGCCAGCCCGACCTCAGCGCCGGACAGATTCTTTTCCTCAGCCCCAATGACCGCTTTGCCGACTACATCTCTCAGGTGCTGCCGCTGCTGGGCGAAGAGAATATCCGCATTGTCAGTATCACAGCCCTGGAAGCCGCCATGGCCTCAAGCTTTGACCGCCGTTACGTCAGCTTCGACTATGAGGAAGCCAGCGCCGAGCGCCTGGCCGAAGCCGCTTCACCCAAACTGGTCGGAGCTATCGACGCCTTCGTCCGGACCTATGCCCGCACGGCCTTTGTCGCCAGAGACATTGCCTTCGCCAATTTTACCCTCGAAGATGAGGAAATAGGCTCGCGCTATCAGGCCCTCATACGTAGGGAAAGCCTGGAAAAAACTCTCGAACATCTGGGTGACGAGTTGTGGGATGCCCACCAGGATCTCCTGGAAAGTCATGAACGTCAGCTTCTGGAGGATTCGCTCAGAGCCATGCTCCCGGAGAATAGCCTGGATACGCTTTACCGGCTTTTTCTCACCAGCCCGGAGGGCAAGGCTTTCCCGCTTTTGAGCAGCAAAAGCAGTGGAATGAGGCTCGACCGCGTCGATCTGGCCGTGATGGCGCGCATCGCCCAGCAAATCAAAGGCCTGGAGCATGAACTGACCCTGCGCTTTGTCCTGGTCGATGAAGCCCAGGATTTACTGCCGCTGGAACACCACCTTCTCGCCGACGGCTATAAGGCGACGATCAACCTCTTCGGCGACTTCAGCCAGGCTATTCGCTTTCCGCTGCCTCAAAACTATCTCGCAGAGCTGCAAAAGCTTTACAAAATCACACCCGGCAGGAATCTTTACGAACTGACCGAAGCTTATCGCTCCAGCTACGAGATCATGAGCTTTGCCTCGCGTATCATGCAGGATCATAAAATCAAACCGCTCAAGCGGCATGGCGATGCGGTGCGCTTACTGCGTGTTGAAAGCAAAGAAGAGCAGATCGAGGCTGCCCGCCGCCTGCTTCTAGACTTTAGCCATAAAGGCGCCGAGCGCATTGCCGTCATCTGCTCCGATGCTCAGGAAAAAGAGGAGGCCGAAGCTGCGCTAACTGGCAAACAGGGGACAGAAGTGTATCCGAATAACAAGCAGACCGACAACGCCACTCTGACCGATCAAAACATCACCATCCTCACCGCCCAGGAAGCCAAAGGCCTGGAATTTGACGCCGTACTCATCTACGACGCCTCCCGCCGCGCCTATGCAGGTGAAACCGATCGCCGCAAGCTCTACGTCGCCTGCACCCGCGCGCTTCACCAGCTCGCCCTCATCAGCCTGCGCGAAGTGACCGACCTGCTCGAGCCATCCGTCCTCAGTTAAGCATGAAGTGCACGGGGCAAAATCAGCAACCCCCATGAATATCGCCCCACGTCTCAGACTTCATTGAAGCATGAAGTGCCAGCAGACATTACTACGCGCAGTGGCAGCTTGCAATTTTTTTGCCTTTTCCGCGTACACTTATTTTTCACTAAAGCTGCGGCGAAGACGTAAAAATCTCGCTTGACAGCAGGAAAAGGCTTTGATATATTACAAAAGCGCTTTGCAGCAAGCGGGCCGGTCAATTCCCTGCGCCGCGAAGCAGACAACCCACTTGCGGGATTAACTCAGTGGTAGAGTGTCACCTTGCCAAGGTGAAAGTCGCGAGTTCGAATCTCGTATCCCGCTCCACAAAAGAATGACCGTTCCAAGGACGGTCATTCTCATATACGGCGCCATAGCCAAGCGGTAAGGCAGAGGTCTGCAAAACCTTTATCCCCAGTTCAATTCTGGGTGGCGCCTCCATTTAAGGACAGAGAAACGAATACAATTCTCTGTCCTATTTCTTTGCCCTGATATAAGCGGCTTTGCGGGTGGTCGATCTACACGATTAGGGCGCAAAAGGGTGGAAAATTAGTTCGATTTCTAAAAAATCCGGTTTTTACTACGGCTGCAGAGCATACTGTCACACGTTTACCCGATACCCGCACACGCGAAGCCTGAACTGTCACACGGCAATCCTGAACCAGCACACGCGAAATCTAACCCGCACACGCGAAGCTAGAACTGTCACACGATTTCCTTGAACGGGAGCACGATAGTTATGGCGCTGCAACATAATGACCAGAGACTAACTGCTTGACTTAGCTGAATCAGACAATTTTTAATTTGCTCATCGTCAACGGAAAAGAGCAGGAACATTTTCTAATAACTTGGGTTAATCTATTCTTTACTTTATAGAGTGGAAATACATGGTCCGTCCAGTTGAACATAATTAGCCTTTTTTCTATACTGAAATCAGTTCTGAGTGAACCCTGGTTAATGGTAGCATTCGGAATAATACGACCCGGCTGGCCGACTCCACCTATTCGGTCAGTGCGGATCAGAATGTTGAAGACCGTTTGACTCGCGGTGTGTCAGTGTGGAGATTTGACGCAATGCTTGCAGATACCCCTATTTGCAGGCGAGGATAGGAGGGGCGTTTCTTCTTATTCAGGGTCAGAGTTATGGCTAAGGTAATCCTGAAAAATGTTACGAAAGTCTACCCTTTTGGGGGCAGAGAAGAAAAGAAAATAACCAGGAAGAAGATGGAAAATCCAGACCGGGAAGCGCCTCAGCTGATGCACACAGACGACGGTGTGGTTGCGGTTCATGACTTTAATCTTGAAATCGAGGATAAAGAATTTGTCGTCCTGGTCGGACCCTCAGGCTGCGGAAAATCAACCACTCTGCGTATGATCGCCGGACTGGAAGAGATAACCGAGGGTGAGATTTTCATAGGGGGCAGTCTGGTAAATCGCGTTCCACCAAAAGATCGCAATATCGCCATGGTTTTCCAGAACTATGCTCTCTATCCTCATATGACGGTTTATGAAAACATGGCCTTAGGCCTCAGCCTTCGCAAAGTAAATAAGGATGAGATTGACAAAAAAGTGCGAGCTGCAGCCGAAATCCTGGATATTACCCCTTATCTTCACAGAAAACCCAGGGCATTATCAGGAGGCCAGCGTCAACGTGTAGCTATCGGACGGGCGATTGTGCGTGATCCGGCTGTGTTCCTCATGGATGAGCCTCTTTCCAACCTTGACGCCAATTTGCGCAATCTTATGCGCGCAGAGATTATTAAACTGCGCCAACGTATTCAGACAACGTTTGTCTATGTTACGCATGATCAGGTTGAAGCCATGACACTGGGAGATCGCATCGTCATCATGAAAGATGGTTTGATTCAGCAGGTCGGCAGTCCACAGCAGGTCTTTGACCAACCAAAGAACCTTTTTGTAGCTGGTTTTATTGGATCGCCGCAGATGAATTTTTTCGATGCAGGTTTGGAAAAAAGCAACGAACATTACACGCTGCTTGTACATGGACAGAAATTCCCTCTGAGCGATTCCCTGTCACAAAAACTGCAAGAAAACACTGTGAACAGTGGAGATATTATTTTGGGTATCCGCCCTGACCATCTTGTCCTCTGTGCTCAGGATGCTCCGCGACCACACATCGCTGCGCGCTTAGAAGTCAGTGAAATGATGGGTACATCAGTTCATCTTCACCTTTCTGTTGAAGGACATGAATATGTGCTTGTCCAGCAGACTTATTCTTTAGACAAAAATACTCGCACAAGTTTTGTGACCGGAGAGAAGTTGCATTTTACTTTTAATGAAAATGTAATTCACCTATTCGACAAGAGAAGCAGAATGAATTTACTGCCATTCAATTGCAATTGATATATTAATAGAAGTATGATAGCGTAATAAGTTCCATTAATTTTCGTTTAGAATTGAGGCTGACAAATCATAATTAGCCCCAAATTACACTTGAGAAGCTTTTGAGAATGAGATAATGTTAATATAAGCTATGTAACCAATTTCATTGTTTACCAGTTTTCATTTAATTTTTGCTGGCATATGAGGTGAAAAATAATGTACACTTTTGGAAAGTCTACACAGAGTTGGCATAATGAACGTGCACAGACGGTGACTTTTGTTGTGACAGATGATTGTAATTTGCGTTGCAAATACTGCTACATCACCCATAAACAATCTGGAAATGTTTTATCACTTGATACAGCAAAAACTTTCATTAACCGTCTTCTAAAGACTGATGAATTGAAATATGCTGAATTTCGACTGACATATTAATAAAGAACTAGAAGGAGTATTGCATGAAATCAAAGATGTTGACATTCGTCCTTTCCTTCTCACTGCTAATAAGCATTTTCCCATCACACACTGCCTTAGCGGAAGAGGTAATGGATTTTTACTTTACTGAGCAAGAACTTGAAGACGTACCACGAAGTTCTGGTATTGAAAGTTCACTGTTCTATTATCAGGGTCAGGTGGCAAGGCTCGTCCATGAGGATTCCTACTTTATACAGTCCCTGGAAGACGGTGAAAGACTGGAAAAACTTGCCTTCCGACAGGAAGATTTATTCTCCGGGGAGCTCATGCAGACCAGTGCACATTTCTATTATGAGCAGAAGCACTGGTTTGTGTTTGCGGATCCCGAGAAAAAAGAAGTGAGCGTTCGTTGCGCGAACGAAAAAGGTGAACTGGATGATCCCATTGTCTTGCATGATTTTGCAGGGCAATTTTCTGAATTCGGGATCACTCTTCGCCGTGCCGCTGCCGACAAAAATGCGATTTTTCTTTATGCCGAGACGGATACACAACCGAGCCTATTTGTTTATGATTGGTCAGGAAATCTTCGTGCCACCTACGCAAGTACAAATGGTTTTGATATCGACGGGAAGGGACGATTCATCTATTCACAGGCACCGACAGAAGGTGAGCATTACGGTTTGTTCTGTGCCAGTTCTGAAGATCTGAAGGATTTATTTCAGAATAAAAAGCTGTCACATGGTGCTATCCCGCGCTACAGTTTTGATCAGGAAAAACTGTACTTTCTGGATAGCGACCGGAAATTACATACTCTCAGCTCTGAAACGGGCAAAGAACTGGGTGAGCCCTATGCGTTCAACGAAGACAGCAACTACCTGGAAGAACTTCATTTGATAACGGATATGCTGCCGGCCAAAGACAATACGCTCTATTTCAATTTTCTCCACATTAATGGCGAGAATGCTGAGGAATACCCCGGCGCCATCATGAACCGCTTAGTGGCTTATGAAAGAGGAGAAGGTGCGCGAGAGGAGAGGGAAGTCACTTTGGTGCTTACGGCACCTTACCGCACCGACTTCATGATGGAGGCGATCCAGCGCTATGAGAAACAATATCCTGAAGAGCATGTTTTGTACGACTATGCCTACAATACCCAGGAACAATATCTGAATCATACGGAAGAGTACGGTGAAAAATTAGCGCTTAGCATCATCGCAGGAGATATCGGCGACATTGTGAAGACGGGTGGCGCTCATCTGGCATTCAGGAACCTGGCAGTGACGGATGTTTTTTACCCGCTGGGCGAGTGGCTGAAGAATAACAGCCATTATGATCAGCTCAATCCTGCAGTTCTGCAGGGACTGAACATTGGCGGAGAAATCCGCGGCCTGCCGGTATTCTATATGTTTAACCAGTACGAGTGGAACGAGGAGCTTGCGAAACAGCTGGGTCTGGAAGTTGACACCGAAGATCTGAGCTGGTCGGAGGTCCTGCATCTCCTACCAATCCTGGAAGAAAAAGCTCCGGATCATCACCTCTTAGCGTTTGAAACTGCGGGGGTCTCTCCCTGGATGAGCATGGGTGTTGATTTACTCATCGTCAATATGCCCGACCTGATCGACTTTGAGAACCAGACCTTCGATCTGAATCAGGACTGGTTTAAGGATTTACTCAAACAGTTTAAAAAAGCCTCGTTCTCGGACAATCTTGTGGCCAAAAACATCGAATATGATCTGCAGGATCGTTTGCAGGGCGCTTTGCTGCGTCCCTGGACGAGTATGGATCGCATTCTGAGAGACGGCCAGGCTGACTTTGTCTCATATAACCTGGAGCATGCTTCTCGGATGATCCCCATGATCCGCGGTGAACAAAATCCGAACCGCATTGCCTACAGCAATTATATGTATTCTGTCAATGCTCGCAGCGAGCGGATTGACAGCGCGTTGAAATTTCTGGATTTCCTTCTGAATCCCGAAGTTCAAAGTTTGGATCTCACGACCAGAACGGTTCCTCTCAATCAGGATGCGCTGCGGATGATGCTGGATAACGCGGAGCAGGAGAATACGGTGGCTTCTTTCCATAGTGAGAACGAGGAACTTGTGAGCAGGAAGCTCAGGGAGTACCGCGAAGCGTTTGAAAAGCATGCCAGCCTTGTAGATTACCTCTACGATTTGGACTATCTGAAACAAGACATCATGGAACCGATAGAGCGTTATATGAGGAATGAGATCGATTTGGATGAAGCCATCCAGATTGCGGAGGACAACGTCACTGTCAGGATTTTTGAGTAGGATGAAAAGGGCAAAAAGGTGTGCGACATGAAAGGGCGAAGACGGTACGGATTCTACTTTGTCCTTCCCGGTCTGTTCGGGCTGATCGTATTTTTCTTTGTACCGTTCGTGATCAGTCTCTACTATGCTCTTACCAAAGGGATCGCCAAGGTTCATTTTGTCGGTTTACAGAATTTTCGTGAGCTTTTGAAGAATCCCGCTTTCAAATTGGCCGGAAAAAACACGATGCTTTTCATCCTGATCGGAGTGCCCATCATTACTTTTATCTCTCTGTTTCTGAGTTTACTGATGGAAAATAAGCTGTATAAGTTCCCTCGATGGGCGATGCTGTCGCCCATGATCGTCCCGGTCGCGTCCGGCATTATGGGTTGGCAGGGGGTTCTTGGGAGAACAGGTCTGGTGAATCAGATTCTTCCCTTTCTTGGTGTGGAACAACAGGATTTCTTTTCAGATTCCTGGGCGATGAGTACGGTCATGTTCATTTTCATCATCAAGAATATTGGCTTTATGTGTATCATTTTCAGCGGAAAACTCTCCACGCTTGAACGCGAGTATAAAGAAGTGTTCCTTCTGGAATCAAGCTCCTATATGAAGTATTTCTGGAGGGTGATCGTTCCTTTGCTTTCTCCGACGATCTTCTTCGTCTTTATCATGGGCAGTGTCCATTCCTTTCAGATCTTTCGCGAAGTCTACGCTCTCTATGGTGTCAAACCGCCTCAGAGTCTGTATTTACTGCAGCACTTTATGAACAACAACTTCTATAAACTCAATTATCAGCGGCTCAGTACTGCGGCCTTCATTTTGATCATTGTAATTTCCGTTATGCTGATTGGTTTTCAACGAGTCAGCGAAACCAGGATTTGAGGTGCGGTTATGTGGGAGCGCGGTTTGCTGCATAAAGTTGTTATTAATTTTATCGTTTACGTCGTTGCGATCATCTGTATCTTGCCCTTGGTCATGGTGGTCGTTTACTCATTGACAAACCCGATGGAGGGTGGGGTAAGTTTTTTGCAATATGCGCGGGTACTTCTACAGACTCCCGATTTCTTTCAGGGTTTCTGGAATTCGTGTCTCTATACCTGCGTAATTCTGGCCTTCAATATCCCGCTTTCACTGCTTGCCGCATACGGCTTCAGTTATTTCCGTTGGAAAGGTCGCAAAGCACTTTTCTGGCTTTACATCGTCCTGATGCTGCTACCCTTTCAGGCGACCATTGTGGCGCAGTACATCACCTTGAGATTTTTGCGCATGCTCATGCATCCTCTTGCCGTTATTCTGCCGAATATCTTCGGAACATTCGGAACCATCCTTGTCTCACAGAATATGCTGGGGAACAGTCAGGAAACACTGGAGGCAGGAAGAATTGACGGTTGTAGTGAATGGCGGCTCTTTATCCGTATTGTCCTGCCCGCTTTGCGCTCGGTTATTACGGCGCTGATGGTTCTGACCTTTATCAATAGCTGGTCGATGGTGGAACAACCCCTTGTCTTCCTGGAAGATATCCTGACCATGCCGCTCTCAGTTACACTGCAGACCAATGCTCGCTTTCGCCCGATTGCCTTTGCATGCGGTGTCCTTTTCAGTGTTCTCCCGATTCTTCTGTACCAGTACTCTTACGAAGATCTGGTTCTGGGGATCAGGCTAAGCGGCCCGGTGAAAAGAAACGAAGAAAATGAAGCCTACCGGGAACCGAAAAGCAATAAACAGAAGGTTTTCAAAGCGATTCTCGTCTTTTTCCTTCTCATGTCTACCTTTACGCTGCTGACCCAGAAAGTGGAGCATCTGATGACTCCCGGCGTAATGACAGTTAAAGCGGACAGCGCCGAGATCAAAGAAGATCCCTATGATCAGAAAAGTGAGTCTTTGGGATTCTATCAAAAAGTGGTTCCCTGCGAGTGTCTCCACTATGAGGGGGCTGACTGCGTGATCTATGTGCTGGCAGAGGAAAAGTCAGCGCGTAAACGCATTGAAGTGATACGGGTCGCAGTCAGGGTTGAGGCTCAAAATACTGAAAGTGCAGCGGTTACAGGCGGATTTTCAGGGGAAGACCTCATTGTACAGTACACCAACCGGCCCTTGCGTGAAGGCATGTTTGTCCGTGTCCTGGAAGATGGAGGCCATGAGGAACCATGAAAAAGAGGATGCTTTTTGTGGCCATTTTTCTCATACTTCTCCTTGGCGGGATTTTGTTCTTGATGCTGAGGGATATACAAAGGATAGAACCTCTTGCCGGAACGGTAGAACTCTATTTAGAGGGTGTCCAGGAAGGCCTTGCCGAGAGGGCAGTTATTGTCATTAATGACAGTGATCTTGTACAAGAAAATTTCCTGAATCCTTTTGAAAGTTCTGACATTGCATCTGATGGTCTTGTGATGCGCGCACTAAGGATCCCCGATCACGAGACGCCTTTTTTCAAAATAAAACTGACTGAAATGCTGAAGAGCAAACTCCCCGAGATGGATTTGGACAGCCTTAAAATAATGGACTACCGGGAGTGCGCGAGTATCCTCAGCCAGTTTCCGCGCGGACTGATCTGGTTAAGTGAAATTCTTCTTTTCGCGCTTCTTGTTATTGTGATCGTGCGCAAGAGCATTCATTTCCACAACTGGTTCAAGGAAGAGCATAAACATTATTATTTTGAAGAAGTGGTCCGGAATAAAAAGAATGCAATCTTAAGGAAAATAGGCGTTCTCCTTTTTCTCTTTCTCCCTTCGGTCTATCTCTTAAATCGAATCATCGACTTTCAGTTCGATATTCCGGGAGAACTCCTGCCTCCCCTTGATATTTTTGACCTTGCCTTTTATCTTGAACAAGCCGGAAGTCGAGTTCAGCAGCCTAGCCCCGATGGAGCTGAGTTCAATCAGCTCTTATCTCGCTGTGAGATCCTGAGTGTCCTCTACATGGTGTTGTTGATCTTAGTATTTATCTTCCTGATGACTCAGCTTCGAAAGATTGGAAGGAGGGTGTAACACCAATCGAATTGAGCTTGCCAATCCAAGGGCCGTGCGCCATAATTAGCTAGCAGCTAATCGCTAACTGTACATGTAAGTAAGGAGAAACAAATGAATACTGAAGTGAAATTCTCGGATTTTATCCGGTCAAGGAGAAAGGAACTGGATCTTATGCTACGTGAAGTAGCCGATGCCATTGGTGTGACTCCCCCTTACTTAACAGACTTAGAGAAAGGAAGGAGAGCAGCACCGGACAATACTGAAATTTTAAGCAAACTCGCGGTCGTTTTAAGACTCGATCAGAATGGGCTGGATATGTTGTATGACCTTGTCGCCCAGGAAAGGGATTCGGTCGCACCGGATATTCCGCAGTACATTAAGAGCCTTCCTATGGCTCAAACAGCCCTCAGGAAAGCCAGGAATGCTGGTAAGCAAGATGATTTTTGGCGAACCATCGTAGAAAATTTGGATAAAGAAGGAAACGAAAGGTAAGACATGCAGAGTGATTTGATTCTAGGCTATGGTTTGAGGAAGATGATTCCCCGCTTTAGCAAAAGACAGTTAGATGATATTGCCGAAGCTTTCGTTGAGGCTTTTTACCCTGAGGCTTTTGAGACAACAACCTACATAGACATGGATGTGGTGTATGAGCGACTTGGCCTTAATCTGGAGATTATTCAGGTGAATGAAGATTTTGAGCGAGAAGGCGTTTTTGGAATGTGTTGCTTCACGCATGGACTTGTTCATATCTTTGATCCAGTAGATGAATTTATCGACTATGAAGTCGAACCGGGGACAGTCCTCATTGATCCCAATAGCTATCTGGTTCGAAACGAAGGCTGCTTCAATAACACAAAAGCGCACGAAGCCGTCCACTGGGTTTTCCACCGTGGTTATTAGTCCATCCAACCTGTTGAAGAAGAGGAAGCAGCATTAGTTGCCTGTCGTGACAAAAGGGTACAGAGCACCGAGCCAAAACGATGGGGCAATGATGATTTTGCTGAATGGCAAGCCAACAGCCTCGCCCCTCGGATCCTGATGCCGAAAACTTCGTTTCAGTTGGTGACAGAACAATGCAAACGTAGCATCCAAAGAGATGATATCAGCCTCAGAGTATTGGCCAACATGGCCATTAAAACCGGAGGCGCGCGTCCTTTAGACTGGCTTGTCGCCATGTTCGCAGATTTCTACCACGTTTCGAAGCAGTCCGCCCTCCTGCGGCTCCGCGACTTGGGCGATCCTTGGTATGAAGAGCGAGAAGATAAAGAACTGGCCTTTGATGCAATCATTCGCTAAAAGGCTAAATTTTTAACTTGTAGTTAACAATTAGCCAATTGTTAATTGTGTGAATTAGGAGGATAAGTCAGTGAAGTCAAAGAGGGGACAGTTATTATTCAAGGCAGAACGCAAGCTTCTCGAAATCAAGTGTCCGCGTTGCCACCGGGTCAATAAGATTTCTTTAAAAAACATTCACGACGGGGCCAACCGCTGCATTTATTGTTCCCAGGAACCCCCACCCGATCCCTCTAAAGGGATCGATGACAGCTAACAAATCCATAACATAACAAGCGCAGCACCGGAGTTGACGGCATTACATGACCGGCGCGGATAACAGACCGGGCAATTGAGGGAGAGATCCCTTGATTGCCTGGTCTTTTTTTCGCTAAATAAGCAAATCAATCTCAATTGTCCGAGATGGCCATTAGGGCGATGGGATGCAAGGAACGAGAGAGCACTGCGATAAAGGCAGAGCTCCGAGAGACATGCACCCACCGTAATTTCGTGCGCTCTTTTGCTGCTGAAATTTATGGCCATGCTCACCGCTCTTTTGTGTCCCACGTCCCTTGCCCCGGACGGAAAGGACGCAAAAGATGGACAAGAAGAAAAACAGTGAAAACAAGCAGTATACATCCCTATGGAAGTAAATGGAGACACCATTCAAAATTTTGTCCGCACCCCCAAGCTTGAAAAAGAGATCGAGAGCTCCGAAAATGAGTCCCAAAAGCTGCTAGAAACAATGAAAGAAATGGTTCGTGAAAGTGGCCGCGATTCGGACATCAACGCTCTCATCGATTCCGGCTATCTGGACTTAAAGAACCGCTATGAAGAACTGAATAAAATCATCACCGGAAAAAACGCAGAGCTAAAGGCAAAGAATAATCGAGCCGTAGAATGCAAAGCGTTTCTTTCGCGACTTGAAAAAATAGAAGAACCCGTATGCGAGTTCAGTGAAGAACTGTGGGTGAGCCTTGTTGGCAAGGCGGTTGTGGGTGAAAGCGGAATTGAGTTTTTGATGAGGTGAATGACATGCTATTTATAAGCACGACCAGAAAGCCATCCGTGCTTGAAAATATGCCCTATCGATATGATAAGATCGATTGAAACGGGAATCACCCAGGCAAAGCTGGCGAAGGAAATCAGTACATCCGCTCCCTATGTGAACAGGGTGATCTGCAGCAAGGAAACCATCGTCAACAACACGCTTGTCAAGATGATGGAAGCGTTGGGGTATGATATAGAGCTTCGGTATGTGAAGCGGGAGGAAGAGTGATGGATGTAAAAGCTTTTTGGCGGGATGTGCTTTCCCAGAACAGAGAAGCCCTGCAAGCTTATTTTTGCAAAGATGCCGGTATCCGTTGGCATTGCACAAACGAGAAATTTAGTGTTCAGGAGTATATCAAAGTCAACTGTGATTATCCGGGCGAATGGGATGGAGAAATAGAGCGTATTGAAAAAGCCGGAGAAACACTTATCACAGCTGTGCGCGTTTTCCCAAAAGACAAGAGCGCGTCATTCCATTCCGTCAGTTTTATTAAACTCAAAGATGATCTGATCTCCGAGATGGATGAATATTGGGCGGATGATGGTGAAGTGCCTGAGTGGAGATTGAATATGAGGATCGGAACGGCAATTAGATAAATTGGAATTTGAGGGGGATGCTGAAATGATATTCATTCAGGAGATACCTGTTTCAAAAATCAACGAGTATTGGGACATTCAGTTTCAGTATTTGGTAAATGATGGGATGATAACGACGGAGGAAGAAAAGAAATACTTCCAGAGTGCGGAGTATCGAGATGTATTGCAAAGTCATATGTTGCGCACTCCGGACACTTTACACATGGTATATTTTGTGCGTGGCGGAGTTAAAATAGGTGCTTCTCAATACTGCACTTACAAAAGCGAGGACGGAAAATGTTTCATTCTTGATTTTTGGGTATTCCCGGAGTATAGAGGAAACGGGGCAGGACATAAATGCTTCCAAACGCTTATGGAATACACAAAAAGCGATGGCGCAATGTATTATGCCCTAAACTACGCAAAAGAGGATTCACATAGATTTTGGGCATCGCTTGGTTTTTCTGACAATGGAACAGATGAATACGGCTCCCCATTAATGATAAAAAGAAATTGCCAAATCCCGGTTTGCAAAGGAAATTGTTGTGATGAAAATAATAGGTAAAACGGTCCATGGGACAGTGGATCGCCCTATCGGTATTCGTCATCCTAAGTATGAAGATATAATTTACCCGATTAACTACGGGTACGTTGATGGCGTATTTGCTGGTGATGGTGAGGAACAAGATGTTTATATCTTGGGGACAGATAAGCCTCTCAACAAATTTGAAGGGATGGTGATAGCCATTTATCATCGCATCAATGATAACGAAGATAAATGGATTGTTTCTTTAGACGGAAGCGATTACTCTGATGAAGAGATTTTGAAAATGATTCAATTTCAAGAACAGTATTTCGAGGGTGAATTGATAAAATAAATTCTAATTGCAGCGGACTTGGACTCTTACCCTCCCACTACATTTCATTTGCCAACTTCCATCCTGCAACGAGCATGCAGACCTAATGCTTGATGTAGGGTTATCATCAGGGGAGTCTTGATACATGTGGAGACGAACGATCTGATGTCAATCAATCATGAGTCATGATGCACCCTCGAAATAGCCGACGCACCCTCCTAAAAGTGAAATGCACCCGCCCTGGAACAGAATGCACCCCTCCGGCCGGCTCATGCACCCAAGAGAAGCGTAAACGTTGATTGTATTGCTTCTCCGGTCATAACCCATCTAAGGACAGGAAAACATCTACAATTCCTGTCCTTTTCTTTGTCTTAATTTGAATTGCTCTTGAATTGCAATAGACATATAATAAACATAAAAGGAGGTGAAAACATGAGCGAAACAACTAATTTCAGCGTCCGAATGGATAAACAAGTCAAGCAGGAAAGTGAAAGCTTATTTAAAGAGCTGGGCATGAATCTTACCACAGCCATTAACGTCTTTTTACGTCAGGCGATCCGCTCAGGAGGTTTTCCTTTCTCAGTAAAAATGGAGCAGCCTAACGCTGAGACGCTTCTGGCATTACGAGAATCCGATGAGTCGCTGAAAAGCAAAACAGTAAAGAGATATGCAGATGTCGAGGAAGCTCTCAAGGAATTGAAAAGATGAATCTTGAGATTGTTTGGACAGGGCGCTTCAAAATGGGCAAGAAACTTCATTACCAGGTTTATATTATTTACCGCAGTAACTGAATCAAATGAAAAGAGAAATCATGGTCAAAGGTCTTAAAAAATTTTTGATGATCTATTTTTTTACCGGCTTTATTTACGCAGCTATGGTCTTCATTTCAGGTGGGCTGCAAGCTTTAGTCAGTCTGGGTTCTGGTACTGAGGGAATATTGTTCCTTTTTGCATATATCCTTCTGTTATGGCCTTTCATCATTTTTTGGAAAAGCCCGCAAGGCCTGTTCTCGATTGATTTTATTGCGGTGGGACTTTTCTTTCTTGGCATTTTACTTAGCCTGCTTTACAGAAAAAATAAATAGTCGCGAGTTCGAATCTCGTATCCCGCTCCACAAAAGAATGACCGTTCGCAGGACGGTCATTCTCATATACGGCGCCATAGCCAAGTGGTAAGGCAGAGGTCTGCAAAACCTTTATCCCCAGTTCAATTCTGGGTGGCGCCTCCATCTAAGGACAGGAAAACGAATACAATTCCTGTCCTTTTTCTTTGACCTGATATGAGCGGCTTTGCAGCTGGTCAATCTGCACGATTAGGGTGCAAAAGGGCGGAAAATCGGCGAATTATCAAGAAAATCTGATTTTCCACAGCCCGCTGAGCATACTGTCACACGATTACTCGATACCCGCACACGCGAAGTCTATACTGTCACACGCGAAGCTTGAACCCGCACACGGGAAGCCTGAACCAGCACACGCAAAGCTTGAACTGTCACACAATTACTTGAACGTGAACACGATTGTTATGGCGCTGCAACATGTCAAAGGAAATCTGCGGAGGGTTGAGTTAGCGGTTTAGATGTCATAGGGTTGAGTGGCCGATTTTGATGTTTTTGCGGTAGGGTTGAGTTAGTTATTTGGATAACACAGGGATGAGGCTGTGATGAGGTAATGATGGAACTGTGGGACGCATACAAAAAAGATTTTGAAAAGATAGACGGCATGACACTCATCCGTGGAGAAGAGATTCCGGATGGAGTCTACCACCTCGTAAGTGACGTTATTGTCAGACATGCAGACGGCACATATCTTCTGATGCAGCGGGACAGCAGAAAGCACTTTGGCGGGATGTGGGAAGCGACAGCTGGAGGTTCCGCACTGAAGGGAGAAGGTCCTCTTGCCTGCGCCATTAGAGAACTGCGAGAAGAAACCGGAATTCAATCGGATGATTTGACAGAAGTTGGACGTGTTGTCAATCCGACAAACCATACGAATTTCGTTGAATTTCTGTGTGTGACAGAATGCGATAAATCCAGTATTGCCTTACAGGAGGGTGAAACATCCGTATACAAATGGGTCACCAAGGCTAAGCTGCTTTCCATGAAGAAAGATGAACTGGTAACAGAACGGATGCAGGGGTTTATCAGTGATTTAAAGCCTTCGGATAATGTTATCTAAAAATTGCGACAGAAGATGATATGCAAACTATATGGAAGATGCAAGTGCATGCATTTTCAGATCTATTGGAAAAGTATCAGGACTATGAAATGAGTCCGGCTGCCGAGAGCTTTGAAAAGGTCATGGCGAGATATCGGCAGCCATGGACAACTTATTATTTCATCGTTGCTGAGGATGTAGCTGTCGGGGCCATTCGAGTGGTTGATAAAAAGGATGGGAGCAGAAAAAGGATATCTCCAATCTGGATCATGCAGGAATTCAGAAACAAAGGTTATGCTCAGTCCGCCATATTAGCTGTAGAAAGAATACATGGTTCCGAGAATTGGTGTTTGGATACCATATTACAGGAAAAAGGGAATCTGTATCTGTACGAGAAAATGGGCTACCATCAGACCGGGCAGATTGAAAAAATCAATGACCAGATGGATATAGTGTTTTACGAAAAATATTAAAAGGTAACACATTTGGTGTTACAGACATACCAAGGCTCCCGCACTGTTATCATCAGCGGCGGGAAGAGTACAGCGAGAAAAATGCCTCTAAGACATTCAAAAAAGTATAATATGCGAAAACAATAATTTAAAGGAGATAACGCATGGCAGAGAGCCAAAACATCGAATATAAAGAGTCATGGCGTGACGAATATCTGAAATGGATATGCGGCTTTGCTAATGCTCAGGGAGGGATAATTTACATTGGAGTAAACGATGCGGGTAATGTCATTGGAGTCAAAAACATCAAAAAACTCATGGAGGATATCCCAAATAAAATCCAGATGGGGTTGGGAATCATGGCCGATGTGAATAAGCTTTCCAAGGACGGACTTGACTACATCGAGATTAAGGTTGAGCCGAGCTGCTTCCCTGTCAGCTATCACGGAGAATACCATTATCGAAGCGGGAGCACGAAGCAGCAACTGACTGGAATAGCACTCTCTCAATTTATCATACGCAAGACCGGATTCCGTTGGGAAGATGTTACGGTCGACAATCTTTCTGTAGACGATCTGGATGATGAAAGTTTTAAGATTTTTCGCACAGAAGCATTAAGAAAAAAGCGAATGAGCGAGGCAGAACTGAATGTTTCTAATGAGGAACTACTGGAAAAATTGCACTTGATGTCCGACGGAAAGTTAAAGCGCTCCGCGGTACTTCTGTTTTCTAAAGATCCCAGCGTGGTTCAGAATGGAAGCTTTGTAAAGGTGGGAAAGTTTGATGAACGAGGACGGGTTGTCTATCATCATGATCTTGAGGAATCGCTGATCGTCAATGCGAGCAAAGTCATCGATCTGATTTATCTGATGTACCTGAAGGCGAAAATTACCTATGAGCATGACCGCCGTGTCGAAACCTATCCGTTCGCCCGTGATGCCATTCGTGAAGCTGTATATAACGCTATCATTCACAACTGTTATATGTTTGGCGCTCCGATTCAGATTCGTATTGAAGATGATGCGATGATCATTAGTAACTCTTGTATTTTACCGGATGGCTGGACGGTGGATACACTTATGCAGCCTCACCGTTCTGAGCCCTACAATCCTGATATGGCAAACGTTTTTTATCGGGCCGGTTTCATTGAAAACTGGGGTCAGGGCATTCAGAAGATCTGTGACGAGTGCAGGAGCCTGGGTGCAGATCTCCCAGTCTATGAGCTAACCGGGACAGCTCTTAGGGTACATTTCAAAGCACTTCAAAGTGCGCTTATAGATCAGTCCAAAGCACCAAAGCACCAAAGTGCCAATCTTAGTGGCACTTTGGATGGCGCTTTGGCACTAAAGATAATTGAAGTAATAAAGGACGACCCGTCAAACACCATTGACCAGATTTCCGAACGAACTGGAATAGCAAGGAGAACATTAGTACGTTATATGAATATTTTACGGGAAGAAGGTCGTATAGAACGCATCGGCGGCAAGCGCTATGGTCATTGGCGGATAAATGATTGATACGGGTTGAGACGATGAAATCCCATCCACTCGCAAATCTGGCAAGGGTTGAGACAATGAAAAACACGATGCCCAAAAAAAGTTCCATTTCATGCGGTTTCCCGAAAATGGTAGATATGTTTCCGCGAACGGACGGGTTGAAGCGAACGGGCGAAAAGTGGATGAGTTCTGATGAAATCGGTTAGACTTGTTCCCGCGAACGTCGAAGGCCAATGACATCAAATCGGACGTATCGAGCCATGTGGAGACGAACGATCTGATGTCAATCAATCATGAGTCATGATGCACCCTCCTAAAAGTGAAATGCACCCACCCAAAAGTGAATTGCACCCCTTCAGGAACAGAATGCACCCCTCCGTCCGGCTCATGCACCCAAAAGAAACAGAAACGTTGATTGTATTGCTTCTCCGGTCATAACCCATCTAAGGACAGAGAAACCAATACAATTCTCTGTCCTATTTCTTTGCCCTGATATGAGCGGCTTTGCAGCTGGTCGATCTGCACGATTAGGGTGCAGGGGAGGGAAAAATCGGCGAATTATCAAGAAAATCTGATTTTCCACAGCCCGCAGAGCATACTGTCACACGATTACCCGATACCCGCACACGCGAAGCCAGAACTGTCACACGGGAAACCTGTACCCGCACACGCGAAGCCTGAACTGTCACACGGGAAACCTGTACTGTCACACGCAAAGCCTGAACTGTCACACGGGAAACCTGTACTGTCACACGCAAAGCCTGAACCCGCTGACGGTAATTCTAATCCACACCCTTACTGACCAGTAAGAGAATGAAGATGAGGTCAAGTAATGGTATTTTGACGATATATAATTAATGACGACGTGAAAAAGTTTCATTGATGAATCTAATAGCAGATAGTATTTATATAAGGCAAAAAAATCAGGAAATTTATCACGAATTGACGGTCCATCATCAAAACCTTTGAAATGTTAAAAACTCTGGCAGAAAAGGCTCAAATGTTAAGATGATTTGCTTGATATTGGCACTCAAAACCCTAATAATTTAAGCATGACGAGGAGGTGAGACACGGGTGGATCACAGCTCAACAGAAGCCACTTTACACAGTAACATCTTACGAGCGCGTAAAAATAAAAAATATTCCCAGTCGGAACTGGGCGAATTACTCGGTGTATCTCGTCAGACTATTTCCAACTGGGAAAATGGTCAAAGCGTGCCGGATGTCTATTCGATCAAAAAACTTGAGCAGTATCTGGATATCCCTCTGGAAGAGCTTCTGGGCAAGGGAGCGACAAGAGAAGTGATTGAAAACAGTGAAGGTTTGACGGACGACGCGATCGCGAAGCATCTGGCCAAACTGACCACGTTCTATGCGCTGGAACTGGAGAGACGGAAGAAGTTTGAAGAAAGGATGCTTTTGAGCGTCAGGGTGTTTGCATATTTATTACTGCTCACGTTGATCCTATTCCTTCTCATTCGTATATTTATCTATCCCGCCAAGATCGAGATTGAACCCATCGTACAGAAGGAAGTCGTTGTAGAAACTACAACAGAATAAAGAGCTGAACATCGTTGAAAGGGAGAATCGAGATGAAAAAGATTGCATTTTTGTTAGTATTGTTGTTTGCCCTTAACAACACAGTTTTAACTGTAGGTGCCGCAGATGCTTTATCTGGCACGGCGGTCAGCATAGTACATGATGGTGAAACACGTATCGTTTCTCTGGAAAATGGCTATACCGCTGAAGTCTCCTTTACAGTAGAACCGATGGCAGAAGAAGCACTTCGCGCATCGGCTACGACTAGAAGCAAATTTACTTCGACCATGAAGATAAAAAATTCACTGGGTATGACGATCCAAACATTGAATGCCGTGGGTGTTTTTGACACAAATGGAGTGGTCACGATACCAGTCGACGCCTATGGTTCAGGTAGTTCCGGCAATGTAAGCAACCCGTCCAACTCACTCGGACCGCGCGGGTACAGTTCCTGGGTTAAAGTCAGATTAACCGGCTCTGTACCGGGACATGTAGCTACTTTTGATTACACCTGCACTATTACATGCGACGCGAATAAAAATTCGACCGCAGCTTGGGAATAGAACATAGATCAGCATTATGTTGGTTTCAACCTGGTGAAGCTGACCAGGTTTGAAATAGAAGTAATTCATCGCCAGTTTAAGAGGTCGGACACTTAAACGGCAGTAGTTATTACGTTGAAGTGATGTCGTTTCATATCATGAAGGAAAAAGGCAGACCATAAGGATTCAGTTCAAGTTAGAAGGCCTAAAGTAGAAAGGAAACTATCATTATGAAGCAAAAATCAAAAGTATTAGTGATATCAATATTTGTTTTCATATCTATCGTACTAAACAACGGCTCTACCCTTGCTAATAATGAGCAAAACGGCTTTATACATCGATATGATGTCGATCTCTTTTCGTTCTTTAACAGCCGTGAGGAGTATTTAGAGTGGATGCTTCCTGAACGAGGTTCGGCTGAATATCAGGCGCGAATAAGAGCAAAAAATGCTGAGATGGAAGAATTAAAAAATCTCCAACATGAGATGAAATCAATCTTGAGTAACAATTATGAACATATTATACAGATTCCTGGATATACACAAATAACAGACTCCTATTGCGTACCGGCAGCCTGCCAAAACATAATCCAAACCATAAATGGTTCTAGCCCCGATCAAAATACTCTGGCAATAAATATGAATACAACCTCGCAGGGTACCAGTGCCTCAAACGCCGCTAGCGAATTACAAAGGCAAACAGGTCTGAACTACGAGGTGGGAATCATAGATGAGCAACCATTTTATGAACATATTAAGACAGATATAAATGCTGGTTATCCAGTCATCTTGTTTGTCTGGTACTCGTTGTATAAGCCTGGTGAACCTTACTTGGGGCATGCTCTGGTTTGTTGTGGTTATGACTCTTACTACAATACCGTCTTATGCTATGACGTACTATACGGAACTTATCGCTGGGATACCATCCAGACAATCGCGAATTCAGCGTTCTATTACATTTACTGAAGAGCAGGTCTATTTCAATGGGCACAGACGAATCTTTTTCTGTGTTACCGGATGCTATGAGAATATCAACCTGACCAGGATTTATAGCAGAATTCCTGCTCCTAAAAACTAATATACGAGGAGAATGGACTTATGAATATTGTATCGGTCGCTCTGGCAATACTGTTTTCTGTGTGCCGCCTCGTGCCATTTGCACCTGCCTGTGGCATGCAGACGCCGTCCAACAGGGAAAATGAAGATGGCTTTGTATTAAATGTAGAAGAAATGGAGTTAAGCGATGAATTTTCAGCTTATGCAGGCGAGGCAGGTGATCGCGTCCCTACCCGGAAGATACTGGGGATGCAAGACGACAAAATATACTTTACGCTTGCCAATCAACCCCTGACCGCACCTGCGTATCCCGTTCTGGACGCTCTGGCGACGTATGGTATCGGGGATCAGAAAATAAGCGTCATTGAGGAGTTCCCGCCGGACAAATATTTTTTGCAGGATGCCTGCATATTTCAGGAGGAACTGTATTATGTCATCGTTGATTTTAAGACGTTCACAGCGGAACTCCGTTCTCTTAGCGGCGGCGACAAAGCTCTTCTGAAGGTTGACGCGGGCACGAACCGAAGATGTTACCCTCGCTTACTCATCCGGGAGGAGCGCTTGTATTTATTATACTTGAAGGATATGGATGAAAACCGGGCGATCCTGACTCTGTCAGAACTACAAGATCAAGATCAAGATCCATTTTGTACCATTTATGAAAGGGAAGTGGTTCTTCCTTTTGGCCAGCATGCGGAATCTGCCGTTGTACTGGAGAACCTCGCCGATGATGGCGGGGATTGTCTGATTGTTTCATGTTTATATGATAGCGAGCGCAATTCCAGCATTTTACTGACCTTTGATGGCCAGGAGGCAGAAGAAATCACCGTCGAAAATCATGTTGCCTCGGCTTACTCCTCGGGGAGCCAAATCCTGTATACGTTACGTCCCGAAGGACTCGTCGAAAACAATAATGTGGATGTTGGCTTCTATTCGCATGAAGACCATTGCTTCAGCGATATTTCCCGGTTGCCGCAGATTGCCGACATGAAGGGTTTAGGTAAGGGAAAGTTTCTCTACCATTACCGCGATGCACAGAATAAAAGCTATTTAGCAGCGCTTGAACCGGGACAAAAGAACAGTGCAGTATTTGAAAACATTGCAGAGGTTCCTCAGCTTGGGTACTTCGTACAAGGCGAAGGAGATTCATATCTCTTCGTTCAGGAAGAAAGAAGCCTGTCAGCAGGAGCAATAAAAATATATGTCGTACAAGAGATAAAGGACTCGTCAGAAGGACAGAGGAATCAGTGAACAACTCTCTGTTTTTCTTAGCATAAGGAAGTTAGTCGTGCATATTGCGGAAATCGATCCAACGCGCTATGAAAAATTTTTGACAGGCATTCAGGAATACCTGCACCAGCAAACTCCATCGTCAGCCGTGGCCAATCGAGCAAATGGCCGGAGCGTCAGACTTGTTGCTCTGTGGGATGGGCCGGAAGTAAAGGCAGTAGCAAAATTATGCAATCTGCAGTATAAGAAAATCTTTCGATCTGTTGAGCTGTATTTTGGCCCCATATTTGATACGAGTCAGCCGGAGGTTTTCGGCTTCTTTGTCCAGGAATTGTTGCGTTATGTAAAACGCGATCTTCTCAATATCCGTTTGCGAATCGTCCCGCTTGTGGAAGCAGGGCGCATTACAAACGGCGGCGAAAAAATTCCGAATAAATTGGCCTTTGAGTACTTTGTTATCCTGCAAAATCTTGGTTTTTCACAACTCAGACTCAATTACGATGAAGAAGCCGGGATTCAAGCCAAATTTTTTTATGTCAAAGAATTCAGAGGCAGGACAGAAGATGAGATTCGAGCCAGTTTTACCTCGTCTTGTCGCGGACATATGCGTAAGGCGGAACATTTCGGGATCCGGATTCGTTTTCTGGGCTCTGCTGAGAGCGACCTGTTTAATGATATTTTGCGCGCGACAATGCTGCGCACAGGCATGCCGGCCTATACGGCAAATACGTTGACCAGGGCAGATTTTGAAGCTTATGGCGAGAATATGCTGATTCCCTTAGCGTATATTGAGCGCTCCCATTCCCTGGCTGTTTTGCAGAGGCAGATGCAGGAATTAAATGATGAATTAATCATGTTAGAAAGCGGCAAACCGTCAAGGCGGACACGTATTCGCGTGACTCAGCTTCAGAAAGCCATTGCCGACGTAGAACGAAGAATGAAGGAAGTCAATGAGTTTTGTGATCAGTACGGAGAGACTGTAAACTTAGCCACTGCCCAGTTCTTTTTTACCGAAACGGATTGCAGTTATTACCAGTGTGGCGCATTGGCCGAGGGCTTTATCTTCAGTCCTGTTTACGCGATTCATGATCTCATGTTTCGCCTGGCTATAAAGAGAAAGGTTAAGCGCTATAACATGTTTGCAGTGTCAAATCCCGTGGACAAAGAGCATACGAGTGATGGAGGAGTGATGAAATTCAAGGAAAACTTTAATGGCGAGTACATAGAGTTCTTAGGAACCTTTGAAAAGAAATTACGTTTTCCTTTTTTACAAACGGAATGATGAGAGCCAAACTGTCTAAGTCAAATCTCATCCGTTCAAATCTTTCTTCAAAATGCACCCTGCAAACTGCCTATGCACCCCTCCGAAATATCGATGCATCCCGCCAGCTGTCTTATGCTTAAGAACCTTAAACGTAAATTATATTGGTTTACCAGTTCTATTCCAGCAGCCTAGCCCCGATGGAGCTGAGTTCAATCAGCTCTTATCTCGCTGTGAGATCCTGAGTGTCCTCTACATGGTGTTGTTGATCTTAGTATTTATCTTCCTGATGACTCAGCTTCGAAAGATTGGAAGGAGGGTGTAACACCAATCGAATTGAGCTTGCCAATCCAAGGGCCGTGCGCCATAATTAGCTAGCAGCTAATCGCTAACTGTACATGTAAGTAAGGAGAAACTGTGAGCGTCAAACCCAGGTGCGTCTTGAAGCATGTAAAGAGGGCCCGTAGACTTAGACAAAAAAAGGGGACGTCTCAGGACGTTTGAAGACGTCCGAAGACGTCCAGGAGAGTGACCTCATGGAGCAGCGATGAGTTTCAGGCTGGGTGATTTACAAAAAAAACGCGAAACTCAATGCGTGGTACGAAACTTTTCAGGAACGGAAAGCAAGTGGACAAAGTGTCGACGTTTGGTGTCAGGAAAGGGATCGACGAGCTTTGCAGTCTGGTGCAGGAGCACTACGGGAAAGAGCTAAGAACCCATGACCTTTTTTATTCTGTGGCCGGAGGACAGATCGGATCAAGGGTATCCTATGGGAAGGGGACGGTTTTCTTCTGCTGTATAAGCGCCTGGAAGAGGGCTGATTTCAGTGGCCAAGGACGAGCAGCGATTTAGCAGAAATCAGCGGGGAAGACTACCTGATGAACGTCACCGGAGACGGACGGCTGGAGTTAACGAACAACCGCGCGGAACGCAGCATAAAACCGTTTGTGATTGGCAGGAAGAACTTTCTCTTTGCCAACACCCCCCAAGGGGACCGAGGCCAGCGCCATCCTTTATTCCCTCGTCGAAACAGCCAAAGAGACAGGCGTGGACCCCTACAATTACTTTGTATACACCCTCACCGAGGCCGCCAATCTTCGAGAGGCTGGCGAAAACGATAAAATTTCCAAACTCACACCTGCCCATTTCAAACAACAAATGCAGATACCATCTAACCGCCCACAGGTTTGACGGTTACTCCCCGCCAGGCAGGAAGCCGGTTAAATTCACCTTCACGTAGGCATTGAACTGCGGTGCTCCTAAGGTGTTACTTGGGTTCTGAACATTAGGGATATCCCCAGACCCATGAGCATCATAAGGGATACTAATGCTGCCATACGTTGGAATTGGGGATTAGGCAATTATGCGGGTTCATTCTCGCAGGTTTCCCGAACAGGAATCTACACAAATTATCTTTTCCAACCTAATAGCAATGGCACTTTGTATTTCAGCGTTCTGCTATATGAAGACGGATCAACGGCTGAAAACTTCTTCATTGGGGTTTACAATGAAAATGGTAGATTGGTGAGGACGGGCAGTTCAGTTGTATCTCAGAGTTTTCAATGGGGAACCTTTGCATTTGATAACTTGTCACCCACGACCTACTACTACTTTAAGCTTTACACGTCATACTATGGCACTGTTCATGGGGATTTCACCGTATCACGATAATTACTGACACAATTTGAGCTTCTAAGCCGTGCTGGGCAGGTACTGATTTCCTGCCCAGCATAATTTATCGTAATAAGGATTGCAAATGAGAATATTTGTTAAAGAAATACTTCTTGCATTCATTGCAACCATCGCAAGCGTGCTTAGCTTTGCTTTATGCCTTAGAGTAAGTGCTACTTACCTTGAGAACAGTGCTGTTCAATTATCCAATGCTCAAGCCAAGGGGCTGGTTGCAGTTATCAGCATTATTGTAGCTGTGTGTGTCTTCCTTTATATTGAGCAGTTGCGTTTTGGAATTTATCGCCGTGCCTGGATTCTAATATCCATATTATATGCAATAATCTTATTTTACCTGCTTTTTATGAAAAATGTTGGAGACCAGGCGTTTAACATCAGCCCAGCTGTGCTCTGGCAGGATTTTAAGCAAGATCACGGTCGCGAATGTTTGAACAACGTCCTTGCATTTTTGCCCCTTCCTATCGTTTTTTGGGGCCTGAACATCACTCCTCATTTTATCTATGTTGCCATTGCATTTATTCTGGTAGAACTCGCTCAATTTAATTTTTCGCTGGGTGCCTTCGATATAGGCGATCTTATCTCATATTTTATCGCTTACAGCATCAGCCGACTGTTTATTAGGTTGTGGTCAAGTATCTACAATATCTTTTTTATTCAAGCTAATTCAAGGAACAAGCAAAAGAACTAAAAGAAGCTCCTCAAAGTGAAATGCACCCCTACAGGAACAGAATGCACCCATCCGGCCAGCTTATGCACCCAAGAGAAGCATAAATTTTGATTGTATTGATTCTACGGTCATAACCCATCTAAGGACAGAGAAACATCTAGGATTCCTGTCCTTTTTCTTAGTCTTTATATCTGACTTTCAAGGCCACAAAATATGACCTTGAATAGAGGAACCGGACACGAAAGCCGATACCGTTTGCGGCGCAGCAAAGATGGCAAAGGTTACAACAAGAATCAGACAAAGATATTTTTTCAATTTCTACTCCTCCAGAACGATTCGTTTACGGGTTATCCACATGTTCCGTTGACTCGACATTTGGCTGGATAACAATGCGGCTGGGATAAAAAAACAATTTCATCGCCATAAGCAGCATCATACCGAGAATGATTATCAAGCCTATGACGATTAGTGCTCTGCGCTCAAGCATCTTCTTTCTATCAATTTCGGTGGCATAAAAAGCAGTCATCTTGGTAAGCTGAACGGCGATTTCGTGCTCGTTCAGGTTTTCCTTGCTCGCAATAGCATCACCGATGGCCTCGTTTCCAAGCAACTGCTTGACCGGGACTTCCAGATACTGTTGCAGCTTGTGAAAGGCCATGACGTCGGGAATACTGAGACCGCACAGTTGGAGACGGTTTGTCGTGATACGTTCATCAACCGGGCCAGTTCCGCCTGAGAATTTCCCTTTAGTTTGCGCGCTTCTTTTAATTTCTGGTTAATAGGGCCACTTGCCGCTTTCCTGTCCATGATCGGATCCTCATTCTCTACTTAGACAGCTCATTCTCTACTTAGACAGAAGGACACGCTGATTAATGTACGTTATGAGTAAATCAAAAATTCAGAATACTGAAATCGAGATTTTCTAAACCGGAAAAAGTTCGGTTCTTTATCTATCAGAAAACCTAATTTCGGCTGTTTTGGTACATAAGCCCTTCCAATTTATAATTGTAGCACGAACGGCTTTGACCATTAGTCAAGTCCAAAATAGTGTGTAAATTTGTAATTGAGTCTTTATCACTTCCTGTTTTCTTAAGCCGCTTTAGCCAGGTCTGAAAAGTAAAAGCGGCGGGGTCCTGTTTAAGCGCGTGACTGGCTATAAGGGAGCATGGTTCCCACAATTTACGAACAAAAACACAAAATGTTAAAAAATCTAGCAGAAATAGCGCAAATGTTAAGATAATTTGCTTTACATTGGCACTAGAATCCTACACACTTAAAGCAAGTTGAGGAGCTAGGACACTTGTGGAACAAAACTCAACTGCAACAACTTTATAAGCATGTAAGAATAAAAAGGAATCCCGTTTGTGGAGCAACAATAAGCTGGTTTCAACTTGGCCTTGCTAACCAAGTTTGGAATAGAACTAAATCTACTGTCACTTAGGCAGATCGCGACTGTCTATAGACACATTGTTTTTATTAGTGATTCCAGCAAGACATTCACTCTTTAGGTGTGGAATCAACTACTTTGGGACTGGGCTATATGGCGGACATGTCGCAAATGCGTATTAACTAATAGCTTAATCAGCAATTATTGATAATTGCAGTTAAAACTTTTGGTGTTTGTGCAATAAACTTGACATTACCAAATAAGTTTTCATTTAATTGATGAAGGGAGTAAACAAACATGAGATACAGAAAAATAATTTTTGCTCTTCTATTAATTTCCCTAATAACAATTACCGTCTTTGCCGAAGGCGCAGAACAGGCTGTTTTGTATGAAGGAATGCCGAATGCTGTTAGCCAACCAGTATTTGGATATTATAAAATAATTTGGGGTTGGTGTGATAGAACGGCTAAGCAAGATATGCTTATTGTGGCTGATTATCTGCAAGGGAATACTTATGTGAATGATTACAGCAGTGCTTCATATTTATGCCCAGGGTGCGCTAAAGAAGAAACGGAAACTCAGTATTTATCGAACGAGACGTACTGGCGTGTATGGCTAGAACCCAGAACAGGTTTAGCTGGTGATTCGTCAGGCTGGGGAATGATTAAATATAAATAGGTTAAAGCTATCTTTGCACCTTGTCGCTACAGCGACAAGGTGCCTGTTTGAGTACACTCGACATGGGAAATATAACCCGGAAATAAGCATAAAGAGAATATGCTAAGCGAGGTGCCTGATGGGAATAAAAAGAGAGGGAAAAACATTGACTCGGTTTCGCACGCCTTTTATTGGCTTATTTCTGCTATTCATTGTCATCTGCCTGGCTTCTTGCAGCCCGGGGGAGTCGACTGTTGCCGACTCTTCTCCCACTATTCCTGGCTCACAGAAAGTGAGAAATTCCGCTATAGAAGAGTCCTCCGGGACAGGCGCAGAAGGGGAAAAGGACGATGGCTTAGTAGAAAAACATACCATCCTGGAAACGACTTATGACACCAATGACCGTGCTGCCAGGCCAGCCGAGGAGAAAGTGCCTTATGTTGATTACGTGACAATCAATAATGTGCCTGTAGATTTGGCTAGTCTTACTTCGCTGGAAGATGACGAGGATGTCCAGGTATCAAGTCAGGAGAAAACTTGTTCCTTTTTTGTCCGCACTAAGGAAATAGACAAAGCTAATTATCTGGTCATTGACAAAGACTACCTGACCTCGTGGAAAAAACAGGAAGAGAATATGGGAGCTGCTTACCAAGGCCCCCGTGCTTCTGATTTAAGTAGTTATTTTATTTCTGCTGTTTCTGGTGAAAGTATAGGTGAGTGCTTGTACGCATTAGGAGCCCAACCGAGCCAGGAAAATATGGAGGGCAGTGAATTGAAGATGTATCTGCGGAAAGAAGGAGATCGTAAAAAGATTGATTTGGCTTCGTGTTTCCCAGAAGGAGAGAATTTGCATTTTGTCTTTAATGAAGAATACACCTTGCACTGTTTTGCTCCTTTAAGCCTGCTGAATAAGGATCTCATCGAAAGCCGGGCTTTCCTTTATGATTCCATCATTACTTATTCGACGGCACAGAACACACCTTGGCCTCTCCCAGATCTTTCCAAGCTAAGTTTACAGCCCGATGAACGCTATGTTCTGGAAATCCAGATTTTGGACTAGGCAGGAAGGAAAGTCGATTGCCATGGGTTTCAGGGAAGCCATGAAAATACAAGCCATTCGATTTTCTCAGAATAAGAAAAACAGGGTTTTACTTCTTGTATTACTTGTGGCCTTTCTGCTTGTTTCTGCCTTTGATTTGCGATATTACTGGCAGGCGAATGGACAAGATCCAATTCCGCCAGATTTTTTTCGCCTTCCTCTCCAGATCAGTCCGATTTTATTTCTCGTCTTTCTGACCTTAGCAATTTCTTTTTTTTATGAAAGCCGGAACATTGGTCTTCATGAAACCATTGTGACTACCGCCAAGGGCAAGGGCCGTGATTTCTTCTCGGGCTATCTGGCCCTGATTGCTTGTTTGTGCCTTTTTAGCTTGCTGATTGTGGCAATCAATGTCACCACTGCCATCCATATTCACTTAACAGATCGCTCCTATCTGCGGTATCTGATTGGTATAACTTTTTGGTTTGCGGCATTGCTTCCTGCCATGGGCGTATTGTATGGCTTTGCGGTGACGGAATTATTCCGAAGAGATACGATTTGGATAGCCCTTGTTGTTTTGGCTTATCTGTTTTCTTTTGCGGGTGAACAGCTTCTTGTCCTGCTCCTGCCGGTTTCTGCCAGTGATTCTCCCTTTTTGGCAAAGACGTTTGCGCTTTTTCGAATCTTTCTTCCTGACAAAAAAAACAGCTATTTTCCTGACCAATTATACCCCGTGCTAACGGAAGAATGTTTGAAGCTAACGATTCATTTATGCTTGATTCTCTGGCTCTTGAGTATGCTTTGGACCCGGCAAAAGGTCATTGCCCGATGGATTGCGCCTGTACTATCACTCCTTTGTGCTGTCTTATTGTTTTCCTGGTATACAACGGATTTTTCCCTCCTTCCTTATAGCCAACAGGCCTATGCGCAAGATGCCTTGTTTTATCGAGAACAAGACAGAGCGCTGAGCAAGCAAGAGCCAATGCGGGAGGAGGAAACAGCGGACGCTGCTGGACTGAAGATACAGTGTATTGAGGGTTCTCTTTCCCTTACTGCCAATTTGCATGCTCGGTTGACTTATCACTTAAAGTTCCCCATAAAGGCGGCACCCTTACAGGATTTCCTTACTTTTACCCTCTACCATGGCTATCGCCTGCAAGAGGCGAAGCTTGACGGCAGTCCGGTAACTTTTGTGCAAGAAGGGGATACCATTCTTCTTCCCACAGGGAAGCTTTCCCGGAAGCGTGCTGGTGATTTTACAGTGTCGTTCCAGTATCAGGGCCAATCACCCCGCTATTTTGCCAATACCGAGGCCTGTTGTTTGCCTGGCTTCTTTCCCTATATGCCACGCCTGGGGAAACAGGTAGTCTTTGAGCCGGAACAGACAGATTTTGTTGCTTTGCCTTTTCCTGATGATGTGGAGTTTGCGTTAGAAATTTCCCCTGCAAAGGGGCTTTTTACCAATTTGACCTTGACACCAGCAGGACTCTTTCATGGGCGTAGCAATGGTGTTAGTCTTTTTAAGGGCTGGTACAGGGAGGCGCAGGAGGGTCAGATAACGATTGTTTATCCTTACCTTTATTTGCAACAGGAAGAGCAAGTCCAGGATTTTTTTGATCTTCTGCGGCGCGTTCATCTGACTGAGAAAGCCGATAACCCGGCATCCTCTGTGGTTTTTTATGTCCATACTATCGTCAGCCAATCTCCCGAACTTCGTGCTGCTGATTTTTCTGACCATTGGCTGCTATCAGGGCCTTTGCCTGACCTGGAGGAACGTATCTCGCTAAAACAAATTCTCCCGGAAAAACGCGATTTGAAAAAACACTTAAATTTGATGAATAGCGATTTTGCTACTTTTCTTCAATTCGCGGAACGCTATCAGACAGAATTGGCCGGGTTAAGTGATCAGGATATCCGGCAGCAAGGGAAAGCGAAGCAAGAGCAATTACTTAAACTGTCCAAACTTTGCCAGAGGCAGTCATTTTCCTTTATTAACGACAAGTTGGGGAAGTATTTGTTTGACGCCAGCGACGATCGGTCGGCGGAGTCCTTCCTGGATACGCTGCTCCAGGAACCGGCTGATTCTGTGGTCAGTCAATTCACCGTTACGGCAAACAAGGCAGAACTGTATCAGATTGTGGCACAGGGGGAAGTGCAGGACTCTTTTTTTGAAAAGGCAAGAAGCCGGTACAAAAAATTGAAAACAGAACTCCATTCTCTCTTTGTTTCCCAGGAAGTGAAACAAGCCCATCGCCGTTTGCTGGCCAGCGATTGTACTATTCTTTACTGGCAAGCCAGTGAATCCATAGGACAGGAAGCATTGTACGAGGCTGCTTTGGCCTATCTGAAGGATACTCAGGACGAGCGCGACAGTGGGGAATTTCTCCGCAGTTTTATCACATCGGAAGCACGGTAAAAATAACAAAACAGCAGTAAACTGGAACAGGAAGAATATATGGCCAAGGAACAGAAACAAAACAGAAAAATCCCGATTGAGTCCCTTTCCGTAGCCCATCTCGAATTTTCTTTCAAGCGAAAACGGATCCTGCAAGACGTAAATTTTACTGTAAGTAAAGGAAACTATGCCTTGCTCGCGCCCAATGGGGCTGGAAAGACCACCCTTCTGCGCTGTCTTAGTTTGCTATTTCCCCAAGCTCAGAGTGCGCTCAGAGTCAATGGCCAAGCAGTAAAGAAGCGCAAGGACTATTTTAATTACCTGGGCTATTTGCCTCAGCAATTCAATATCTATCCGCAACTTACCCTGCGCCAGGGGTTAGAACTGATCTCAAGCTATAAAGGCTTGCCAAAAGAAAGTCTTTCTCAGGAAATTCACCGTGTAACGGAACTGGTTCATCTGGAAGATTGTCTTGACCAGAAATTAGCCACGTTTTCCGGTGGCATGATGCGACGGGTGGGTATCGCTCAGACTTTCCTGGGAGACCCGGACATCCTGCTTTTTGATGAGCCAACCGCAGGCCTGGATATTGAAGAACGCACCCGTTTCAAATCTATCATCGCCCAGCTTTCCGGAAAGAAAATTATTCTCATGTCCACCCACTTAGTAGAAGATGTGGAAACCACTTGCCCCAATATCCTGCTGATTCGTTCTGGTCAGGTTTTGGGTCCCTTGTCCCAGGAGGAAATCAAGGAGAGAGCGCAGGGATTGGTTTATCAGGTAAAAGAAGAAGAACAGTCGGCGCTTCAAAGTCCTTATCTCGTTATCCGTCAATTCAGACGGAAGCAAACGCTCTATAGCCGCGTCCTTTCAGCGCAGTCCCAAAACATACCCAGTGCTTCACCAGAATTAGAGGATGGCTACCTGTGCATCATCAAAAACATACCATCATAGATTACGTCTGGCGGACGGTTCGGCATAGTAAGGCGATGGGCAAGGCTTTTTTTGTCACGCCGTTCTTTCTCTTTCTCGTCCTGCCACTGCTCACGCTTTGGGTCTATTTCCAAAGCCTTGGGCAGTATGGAACTACCGCTCAAGGGGAGCATGACATTTTTCTCTTATATCAGCATACAATTCCCTTTTTCTCCATTTACTGGCCGCTCCTGGCCAAGAAAAACCTCTGGGAACAACCTGGAAGTGAAGTGTTTCACGCTTGCCACGACCCTCTCAACATAAGAGATGAAGTCGTGTATTTTCTTATGTATAGCAGTCTGATGCTCCTTTTCTTTCTCTTTCTATCTTTGTGGTTTGACTGGGCAATTTTAGAAGGTCTTCGTCTGGTCTGCATAAACTTCTTTTTATTCAGCCTGCAGCGCTTCCTTTTTGCCCTGCTGGGTTCCGCAGTGATTTGTTTTATTCTCTGCTTTTTGCTGTGCACGCAATTCCAAATGTGGTATCGCGCTTTCCCCAATTGGTTGCTATATTATCCACTGACCAGTTATGACCAGCTCAAAGGATATTTAGTCTTTATTCTTGTGGCGCTCCTCCTGGAAGGTTTACGTTATTGCCTGCCCATTGCGCATACCCGTGGCAAATTCCCTGTCTAAGGTCTATGGCGAAATAGGTTATGTCGGGTGGTCATGGGACTGGATTTTGCAAATCCTTTTTGTTTACCTATGTTTTTGTGCCGGGCGAAGATTATCACGGGATTACGCAAAGACGCTCAATAATAACGTTGCGATGATTGCGAAAACGGCCCCAAATTATATTGAAGAAAAATGCGGAATTACGCTCGCGGATGCAATATGGTGGAACTGAAATGGAAATAAGATGAGATGTTTATTTAAACACGAAGAGGGAGTTTTGATGATGGGGATTTTTGATTTTCTCCTGAATGAAAACAGCCTTGAAATATAAAGAAAAATCACGATTCAGGTATTCTTTCGGCCGGCTCATGCACCCCAAAGAACCGGAATCGTTGATTGTATTGCTTCTTCGGTCATGACCCATCTAAGGACAGGAAAACATCTACAATTCCTGTCCTTTTCTTTACACTGATATTTTCACTGATATAAGATATAAGCGATTTTACAGATGTCTATGAAGCTCTCAAGGAATTGAAAAGATGAATCTTGAGATTGTTTAAACCGGACGCTTTAATATGGACAAGAAACTTCATTACCAGGGTTATATTATTTACCGCACACGGATACAGCGAAATTGGAGCCAGGCGGGCTTGTGCAGGGGGATTTGCACCGTTTCGTATTTGTCTAAAATTGAAACGGGCAAGGCGGATCCGTCGGAGGAAATTTTGCGGCTCCTCCTGGAACGGCTGGGCCTGAAAAGCGATAAGGAATTAGAGCGAGAAGCCGCTGAGCTTGCGGATCGAGCCTGGGAGGCCCTTTTTGAAGGTCGCCTGGCAAAGCTTAGCAATCTTCTAAAGGGAATCGAGATCAAACGTTATGAAGCTGTCCCTGCCTGGCTTGATTTAGCTTTACTGTCTTCGGAAAAACCCCTGGATAAGGCTCTTGAGCTTTGTATGGACACGCGGCAGCTTGCTCAGCAGCGGATATTGGAGGGACAGATGGCTGAAGCGCTGCAGCTCATGCCTAATGCCTATACCACTCTCAGGCTGGGGAGGGCTGAGTATCGAGCCGGGAACTACACTGCAGCCATCCATACGCTGCAGACGGCTTATGAGCTTGCAAGCCGGGAGGGTATGGCGCGGAATATGCTGGAGGCCAAGCTCCTGCTCGGCAACAGTTATTGTAATCTGCAGGATTTACCCAATATGGAACGGCACTATCGGGTAGGGCAGAGGCTTGCTGAGGATCTGCAAGATCAGAGAGTGCTGCAGATCATTGGTTACAATACGGCCTCGGCCTGGATTGAGATCGGTCGCTATGAGGAGGCTTACACGTGGTTCTCCGGGCAGAAAGACCTCAGCATGATGGCTCTGCATAAACTCGCCATCTGCTGTGAAAAGACGGGCCGCCGTGAGGAAGCCTTTAACGCCTTGGAACAGGCAGAATCACTGGTCAGCGACCATATGGATCCCTCGCTTGCACGGCAGCTTTTGGCTCTGGTTCGGTATCGCCTGGAACATCTGGATTATCTTACCCGGGAAGACTATGGCACCTTGCTTATGGAGAGTTTTAATCGCCTTCGCAGAGAAATGCCGGCCGGTTATGCGAGTTTTCACCTGCCCTGGGTGCTCGAATGGTTAAAGGCCAGCAGGCAGTACAAGAAAGCTTGTGAGCTGATGGAGGAGTTTCACAAAGGAAGTTCACGATAATTTCCTGAAGGATAAGTCTAAAACCCTGTTAAGTCATTATTTTTAAAGAAAATTTCCCAAAAGTAGGGCCTGTAATCTGTTTCACTGCATTGCTAGACTGTTTGCAGAGGTGATACAGATGAAAACAGCAAAACTTTGGACACAAAATTTCCGCCTGCTCATCCTGGCATCCGCTATGGGGGCCATAGGCACAATTGCGGGAGGCTTTGCCTTAGCCTTTTTGGTCTTTGATGAAACCGGCAGCACCCTGGCATCGGCGCTTATTTTAGCTATTCAGCTTTTGCCGCACCTTTTACTCCCAATTCTGGTTGCGCCATTCATGGATCGGCTCCCCCGAAAATCTTTTCTGGTAGCGGGCGATATTGCAAATGCTTTTTTCCTCGCCGGAATGGGTCTGTGGCTTTTATTTTCTGATTTTTCCTATACGGCTTATTTGGGCGCGTCATTACTGCTGGCTTGCCTTGGAGCGGTTGATGATTTGGCTTTCACCAGCATCTTTCCCGAGCTCATCCCGGAAGGGGCCGAGCAAAAAGGCTTCGCGGTGACCTCCATGCTTTATCCGATCTTAAAGGTCGTCATGACTCCCCTGGCGGCTGTTCTTTTGGATACGCTGGGAGTGGCCTGGATCATCATGGCTCAGAGCGTCCTCTCACTGGCGGCGGCCATCACAGAGAGCTTTATCCAGCTGGACGAAACGGGGCGGAAAAAACGTCCGGCATATTCTCTGCAGGCGTGGGCAGGGGATATCGTCGAAGCCGCGCAGTATTTGAAGAAGGAGCACGGCCTTCGCAGCATCTACGAGTACATGGCGGTGACGAACGGCGTGGCCAGGGGCTTTCCCCCTGTCCTGGTAGCCTTCTTCCGTACTGCTCCGGGTTTTACCGCGGCCATGTACTCTGCCTTTTCTGTCGTAGAGTTTGCCGGGCGTAGCCTCGGAAGTGCACTGCAATATCGAATCAATATTCCTGATAAAAAGAAGTTTGGCTTTACCTTTTTTGTCTATCAGGTTTATGAAACGATGGATATGTGTCTGCTCTGGCTGCCCTATCCGCTGATGCTGGTGAATCGCGGACTCTGTGGATTTCTCGGCAGCAACAGTGCCATTCTGAGAAATGCAGCTGTGCAGCGTTATATCCCCGAAAAGCTTCGCTCACGTGTTAACGCCTTCAATGGCGTACTGATCACGGCCGGTGCGAGTGTTTTTTCTTTAGTGATTGGGTTTCTGGGCGAGATTCTTGACTATAGAGCCTGTGTCACAACAGGCGGCGCTATCGCCATGCTGGCAAGTTGGGTATTGATATTTGGCAGGCGGAAAGAGGTGCGGATGGTATATGATGTAAAGAAATAGAAAAAGATTTCGATTGTAAATGAGTCAGACGAAAATGAGTCAGATGAAGTCAGTTGAAAGTCAATACTCAGGAAAGAAGAGGGCAAATCTATGCGTTGGCAGGGACGAAAAAGCAGCAGCAATATGCAGAGCGGCGGACGAGGAGTCAGGAGAGGAGCGGCCCTTAGCGGTGTCGGTCTGATTCTTGGCCTGTTGGTCTTTCTCATTACAAAAAATCCTTTTGCAGCCATCAACATCGCCTTGAATGGCGGCGCCGCGCTTCAGCCCGGAACCGTCGAGACGCAGGAGTTACAGCTGAGTGCTGCTGAGCAGGAACTCTACGATTACAGTGGGGTTGTGCTGGCCGATACCGAGGATACCTGGCATGACATTCTGAAAAAGTATGGGCACAGGTATAAGGAGCCACAGCTCCTGATTTTTCAGGATAATACGCAATCCGGCTGCGGTATTGCTTCAGCAGGGATGGGACCTTTCTATTGTAGTCTTGATCGTAGTATCTATATGGATCTCGCTTTTTATCGCATGTTGATCGATGATTTCGGGGCCGACGAAGGCGATTTCATACTGAGTTACGTGATTTCTCACGAAGTCGGCCATCATGTTCAGAACGAACTGGGTATTCTCGATCAGGTGCACCGGGCGCAGCGCGGCAGCTCGTCGGAAGCAGCCAATGAGTTGTCTGTCAGACTGGAACTCCAGGCCGACTATCTGGCAGGCGTGGTCGCGCGCCATCAGGGCGATGCGGGTTTTCTCGAAAAAGGCGATATTGAAGAGGCCATTTCTGCGGCCTGGGTGATTGGCGACGATGCCATTCAAAAACAGAAAAGAGGCTACGTCCAGCCGGAAAGCTTTACGCATGGCAGCAGTGAGCAACGCACCCGCTGGTTTCAAAAAGGCTATGACGCAGGAGATCTTTCCGATTTCGACACCTTCGATACCGAAAAATATCCGGATGCTTCCGACCTCTGAGCAAAAAAACAGCGCGATTTTGTTATATCCCGGAGACAAACAAGATGAAACAAGAGCCTGAACATCTGGTGTTCAGCGGCGAAATGCCGCCGCAGTTTGATGAGGCCATGGCCGAACTCGGGCCGTTGCTGGGCTTTGTTCCCGCGTCTGAAGGAATTCCTGTGGAAGTTTTTCGGGCGAAAGGCGTCATCGTGGAAAAGCAGGGGCGGCATCTGCGGGTGGGCTGGCATAAGCCGGTGCAGCTCTATCGTGCGCTCTCACTTCTGCGCGGAGCGTGGGATCAGGATGAGTTCCGACGCGAGGAGCAACCCTGCTTTGAAACAGGCATGATGTTCGACGTCTCGCGCAACGCCTGTCTTCGGATCGAAACACTGCGCAGTTTTTTGCGGCGCATGGCCCTGATGGGTCTGGATGTGGGCATGCTCTATACCGAGGACACCTATGAAGTTCCCGGCGAGCCCTATATCGGCTATATGCGGGGCCGCTATTCCCGGGAAGAATTGCGCGAGCTCGATGATTACGCAGCACTTTTTGGCATCGAGCTGATTCCTTGCATCCAGACGTTAGGACATCTAAACCGCGTCCTGCATTGGCCTGAAATGGCGCATTATGCGGATAACGAGGAAGTGCTCCTGACCGACAGCGAGGAAAGCTATGCGCTTTTGCGGCGTATGCTCAAAGCCGCCTCTGCGCCCTATCGCAGCCGCCGAATTCATATTGGTATGGACGAGGCGGACGGCCTTGGCCTGGGGGCGCATCTGGCTGCGCACGGCTACGAAGATCCGCACGCCATCATAAAGCGGCATCTGCTCCGCGTGAAGGAGATTACCGATGAGCTGGGCCTAAAGCCGATGATCTGGAGCGATATGTATTTCCGCCTGAACTCGCCCACCAACGGCTATTACGACGGGGATCCGCAGCCGGAGACGGCGGGCGTCGTGCCGGGCGTGCAGCTGATTTACTGGGATTATTACCATCACAACGAGAGCGATTACTCGGCGATGCTGGAAAAACATCAAAGGCTCACCGAACGTCCGCTCTTTGCCGGGGGGATCTGGACCTGGGCAGGACCGGCTCCGGATTATGAAAAAACGCTGGCGACGACCCTGCCGGCGCTCACTGCCTGCAAAAAAGCGGGCGTGCCCTTTGTGCTGGCGACAGCCTGGGGCGATGACGGCGCAGAAACCAACCTGCTCACCGCCCTTCCGGGCATGCAGCTATATGCTGAATTTGCCTACACCGGGACTTACGACGCTGCGTGGCTGGCCCAGCGCTTTGCCAGCTGCTGTGGCGCGGACATCGCGCCTTTCCTGGGCCTCTCCAGATTTAATCGGGTGCCGGGGATGAACTCCGCCTTACGCATGCCCGTCAACGCCGCCAAATTTCTGCTTTATCAGGACCCTCTCGTCCAGCTTTTCGCGAAAGATACCGAAGGACTGCCGATGGCCTGCCATTATGAAAAACTGGCGGGGGAATATGAGGCTTACGCCGCAGCGGGTGGCCCCTACGTTAAGGTGATGGATTTTTATGCCAAACTTGCTCGTGTGCTGGCAGGCAAGTGCCGCTGGCACGAAAACATCAAAGAGGCGGTCGCTCAGGAGGACAGGGAGCGCGCAAAAGACCTGGCAGAGGGTTTGCTGGAAAGCCTAGAGCAAGTGGAAGCTCTGCGTCTCAGCTGGCGCGAGCTGTGGCAGTCCACCAACAAAGCCCACGGCTTCGAGATCATCGACGGGCGCATGGGCGCTCTCCGCGCACGTCTGGAAACGGCACACAGTCGCGTGCTCGCGTGGATTCGAGGCGAAGCAGACGAGACCCTGCCAGAACTTAAAGAGCCAGGCCTTCCCTACATCCAGCGTGAAGGTGGCCTGGCTGGTTGCTATCTCTGGAGCGAAATTGTGTCCGCCTGCAAATAGCTAGATTAAAAATTGAAATGGCTCCTTGACAGACGTGATAGAACGATTTGATCAGACTTTTTCTTTTGCGATGAGGGCAGCTTCTTCTTCGGCGCTCAGGTAGGCGGAAGGAGCTGCTTCAACTCCACGCTTCCATTCAATCAGATTAACAAGATAGAAAGTGATGACACCGACAGCGCAGCCGAAAACGACGGGCAGAATACCCAGGTAGAAGCCACCGCCGGAGAGAACCTGCCAGATGATAACTCCAATGGTTCCGCTGAGAATAGAGAGTAAGCCGGAATTTTTTGTGGCCCGTGGCACCACAAGCCCCAGTCCATAAGCGGCGAAAGGTCCTGCACAGCGTATTGCGAAAGCGAAGGTGTTCATGGTTACAAGGCTGATACCCAAAAAAGAAATGGCCATGGCAATCAGACAGAAAACAACATTGCAAAGTCGTGTAATGAAAATGATTTTATTATCTTCCAGTTGGCTTTTGTGCAGCAATTTAAGATGGATATCCTGAATAAACATCGTTGACATGCAGAGCAGGTTGGAGTCAGCGCTGGACATGGTGGCCGAAATAATCGCTGCAGAAACCAGACCTGTAATCCAGGCGGGAGCATATATACTCGTCACAGCCATCATGGAGTTCGAACCGTTTTCAGCTAAGCCCGGAATGTTGTCTTTTAAGGCAAGAGCAGCAAGCCCGAGAAGCGTTGGAAAAATCGCCATGGCGGCCATCAATACTGCAGATAGCAGAGAAGCGTTTCGAGCGGTTTTTTCATCTTTAGCGCTTTCAAAGCGGGAGACCATTTCGGGGCCGCTGAGGAAGGTGCAGAAATAGTTAAAGATATAGCCGATAATGACCACCCAGCCAATTTTATCGATGCTGAGCTGGGCGGCCGGGAGTTTTTCAGATATAGCCTGCCATCCGCCTGCATCGTGAAGCACAATAGGTGTGGCAATGGCCAGTCCCAGCAAAATGATTAAGAACTGAACCATATCGGATATTTGATCGGCAATCATCCCGCCCAGCGTAGTGTAAAGAATCACGACCAGGCCGGAGATCAGGAGACAGACATTTAGAGGTATCCTGGTCAAGGTTGAGACCACCGAAGCCGAAGCTGCAATCTGAGAAGAAGTCAGGCAAAAGAGAGCGAGAATATTCAGAATGGCAGTGAAGGAGGAGGCCAGCCTGCCAAAACGTCGGTCGATAACCTCTGGGATGGTTATAGCCATGGTTCTACGGATTTTCGGTGCAAAGAAGGCGAGCGGAATCATGGCCACAGCAGCGGCAAGAACATACCAGACGGCACTCATTCCCCAGCTGCCAAAGGCTTTCTGGGCCAGGCCGGTCGTACTCCCACCGCCCACATTGTTGGCGGAGAGTGAAAAAGCAACCATAAATAGGCCCATACGTCGGCCAGCCACCATGTAGTCGGCACTGCTCTTAATCTTCAGCTTTCCGACAAGAAAACCGACAATCAACATGCCGAGCAAATAGGCAACCACAATAATCAACGGGGCAACTTGGACTTCCATCATATACAATCTCCCTGTATATCTATGTTCGGCGGAGCCGTGGCGCTCCGCGACAGGCTTACGCCGGATCCTGACGTCCACGCAGGAGGATGAACCGTATTACTAAGCTGTTTTAATAAATTATTGTGTTTAGACAGTTCGCAAAACGGCCCTGATGAATTTGCACAAAATAAGTATAAATAAACAAAACTTTTTATGTCAAGACAGCCATGAGAAAAAAGTTTCCGCTTTTGACATCCACAGGGATGTTTTCTTGATTTTTCATCTCGCGAGTGAGCCGACAATGAAGTATCAAGGCTCATAAACTTTGCCTGTTGAAATTCCATGATACAATGCTGGTAAGAAGAGGCGAGAGCCTTGATTACAGGGATAATCCGGAAATTTATTTTTTCTGTCGGAGCTTTTTATTCAGGAATCAGTTTTTTAAGAAATCAGAGAAAACAGATTTTTCAGGAATTCAGGAATAAAGAAATGATCATTTATTACACAGGAACAGGAAATTCCCGCTTTATTGCGGAGGCAGCGGCCGATTTTCTGGCTGATGAAGTGACGGACGCGCGCCCGTATATTAAAACACATAAGGCTGGAAGCTTCGCTTCGACCACGCCCTATGTCTTCTGTTCGCCGACCTATGCCTGGCGTCTCCCTCTGGTATTCAGCCATTTTATTGAGGAGAGCCATTTTTCCGGAAGCAAAGACGCCTGGTTCATCATGAGCTGCGGTGACGATGTGGGCCATGCCTCGGCGTATATCCAAAAGCTCTGTCAGAAAAAAGGCTTGCATTTTAAAGGCTTGCTGCCGGTCGTCATGCCGGAAAATTATCTGGCGCTTTTCCCCGTACCCGGGCCTCAGGAAGCCCGTGAGATCATCGACAAAGCTCTGCCTACCTTAAAGCAGGGGCTGGAGCGGATTCAGCAGTCTCAGGATTTTGCTCCGCTTCCGTGTGGCCTGAGCGATCGGCTGAAATCGGGCATGATCAACGTGCTTTTTCGCCGCTTTGTCGTCAAAAGCCGGGCTTTTCGTTCGACAGAAGCCTGCATTGGCTGCGGACGCTGTGTTCAAAACTGCGTGCAAAACAACATTGTACTGAAAGAACAACGCCCCCAGTGGGGGAATGACTGCATTCACTGCATGGCCTGTATCTGCAGCTGCCCTGTCGAAGCGATTGAATACGGGAAAAAGACCATCGGCAAAGCCCGCTATCTCTGTCCTACCTATAATGGCGAGCTTCAGGAAGAACGCTTAGTTTGAAAATTTTGTTTGCACCGTTTTCGATCTTTTCTTTATGTGTAAAAAGCTATTCGTTCGTTAATGCAGCTCCGTTAGGCCCGCATGTGTGTCACTTATCCAGGCTATTCATCAGGAGAAAGTTTTTCAGTTTAATGTGCTCCACCGTGCTGGTTGAGTAGTCTACATCATCATTGGTGATGATCATTTTCTTTCTGGATTGGTCCAGGCTGTTAAAGAGGGAAAACTCTCGCTCATACGTGCTTTCTGCGGCAATGGAATAAGCTGCTTGCACAAGGTATTCTTTTCCGTCTTTGCTGGCGAGAAAGTCAATTTCCTGCTCTCCTTTTGTAAATACGGCGACTTCATAGCCCATATAAATCAGCTCGTTATAGATGATGTTTTCCAGATTGTGGGTCAGGTCGAATCTCCCGTTGCGTTGACGGATCGTATTAAACGAGACATCTTCATCGTAGATTTTTGCAAAAAAGGCGAGCTCACGCTTAGATCGGCTTGAGAACTGTGGAACTTTACGAATGACGTATGCTTCTTCCAGATAAGACAAATATTTCATGACGGTATTGATTGAACAACTGAGCTTTTCTGAGGAGAGGAAGTGTTGAACTGAGTTTGCGCTGAATATTCTGGCATTTGATATCAGCACATAGTTCACCAGACGCTTAAACAGCTCGGTTTTCCGAATATTATACCTGTTCATGATATCGTTGATGATGATGGTCTGGTTCAAATCATGCAGATATTGCAGGATGGAGGCTTTATCGGAGAATTCTATGACTTTAGGGAAACCGCCATAAAGCAAATAATCGGAAATGGCATAGGATTTCCCCAATTGGCTGGCGTAGGCGCAGATTTCTTTGTAGACAAAGGGCCTTACACAGAACGAAACATAGCGACCGCTGAGTTCTTTTGTGAATTCTTTTGACAGCAGTTTGGAATTGCTTCCGCTAATAAAAAGGGACAGGTTTTCTAGCCTGAGTGAACGGCAGGCGATATTCCAGCCATCCACGAGCTGCACCTCATCAAGGAAAACGTAAAGCTTTTGTGTCGGAGAAAGTCTCTCCCTGACGTAAGATACCAGTGTGGTCGCGTCTGGTATAGCGGCGGAATACTCCAGGGACTCAAAGTTGATGTATAAAACAGCTTGCCCCTTGCTGCGGTATTCATCAGCAATCTGAGAGAGTATGACAGACTTTCCACAGCGGCGAATGCCTGTTATTACCTTGATAAGATCACTCTCGAAGAAGGGTCTGATCTGATTGATGTAATGGGTGCGAGTAATCATTATTAGAACCTCCTGCTATAAGCATCATTATTCTACTGAAAACTTTGCCGGCTTTCAAACAAAATTTTCAGTAGAAGTGAAAAATTTTAAATACAACCTGCAAAATTTTCAGTAGCAAAACATAAGAGATCATCTTCAAAAGGGATACGCATGAACTGTGTAGGTGAGGAAATCCAGCCATGGAAGAGAAAGTCAGCACCCTCCGATTTGCGGCCCCAGACCCGTTGCCAGTCCTTTCTCCTGGCTGATGCGCCAGTTACTCAGAACACATTGCCCAGGTGCACATAGCGGAGCTTTTTTGCTGCGATCTTTTGGAGTTCTTTCAGCAGCGTGAGGTCCGTAGCTTTTTCATGAGCTTTGTAGCGGGGGAAATAGCGGCTGAGGTGGAGGGGCATGTCCGGATTGATGTCAGCAAGAAAGGCGGCCTCTTTCTCCATGGCTTCGGCCGAGTCCGAAAGGCCGGGAACAATGAGACTGGTGATTTCAACGTGAGCTCCGCTGGCCGAGGACTTTCGGATCGTGTTCAGCGTGGTCTGAAAGTTGCCGCCGAGGCTGCGGTAACCTTCCTCGCTGAAGCATTTCAGGTCGATATTGAGGGCAGATAAGTAGGGTAGAAGTTCTTCAAGCGGCTCGGGGTTGATTTGTCCGTTGCTGACGAGAACCGTTTCGAGTCCGTGGTCGCGGGCCAATTTGGCCGTATCGAGCACAAATTCAAAGTTGACAAGAGGTTCGTTGTAGGTAAAAGCCAGCCCGATATTGCCCTCGACACGGGTTTGCAGAGCGAGCTTTATCAGTTCCTCCGGCTCGATCTTTCGTGTCGTTGGCTGTAGCGGAGCGGTGGCTTCGTCGCACTGCGAGATTTCGTAGTTCTGGCAGAAAGGACAGCGCATATTGCAGCCCAAACTGCCGACAGAAAGGATGTTTTTGCCTGGATAGAAGTGTAGCAGCGGCTTTTTCTCAATAGGATCAAGGGCGAGACTGCTGAGTTTGCCGTAGAAGAGCGGGACGATTTTTCCGCCTTCAGCCTTTCTGGCCCGGCAAAAGCCCAGGGTCCCTTCGCGGAGGGTGCAGCGGTGCGGGCAGAGAGCGCAGGCCACGGTACTCTGGGGGCTTTTCATCTCAGACGCTTTCATGCTCATTCTTCTTTCTTCACTCCTGGAACTTTGTCGTAGCTAAGATAGCGCAAAAGAAACAGTAAACTGCGCTCGACGTCCCTGAGCTGGTGAAGTGACGAGTCAGCCCACGGTGATCGGCCGTTTTTTCTTTTTAGCGGTTTTCCTCATAGCGCCTGACCTCAAAGCGGGAGATCGCGAAGTCTTCCTCCGCCGCAATGCCAGCCTTGGCAAGAGCGATGTCGAGCTGTTCTTCGATTGTTTCAACGCCTTCGAGGCGGGGCAGCAGAACGCCGCTGCGACGGCCACGCTGAACGTAGACCCCGTAACGCTGGGGATCGAGTTCAGCCGGGGAAGAAATGTCTTCCAGCTCGCCCAGAACATCGACCGAGATATCGAGTTCGGCCACTTCGTCTTGGCGAACAGCAGGGAAGCGGGGGTCCTCATTCGCGGCCGTCACGGCGTTGTAAATGATCTCCTCAGCCAGAGAATCCTGACAGGCGCACATCGTACCGATACAGCCGCGCAGAGCCTTCCCCTTGTGCAGGCTGACAAAGCAGCCAGCCTGGGTCGTCAGCAGATTTTTGGGAAGATTTTCCGGGAGCGGCAGGAGAGCTTTGTGCTCGATAAAATAGACGATGCTCTTCCGGGCCAGCTCGGTAATATCCTGAGCGCAGGCCTCGCGCTTCGGGCTGTTCTGAGCTTCTTTTCCTTCTGCTTTATCTCCCTGAGTGGACGAGCGCTCCCTCTCTGCGTCAGTGTGCAGGGCAGATTTAGCCTCTCCTTCAGCGTTGCCTGGTAGTGTCGATAACCGCTCACCTTCAGCACAGCCTGGCTGAGTCCAACGATTCTCATCGTTAGCTTTGCTATCTGCTTTGTTATTCAGGCTGAAGCTCATCACTGCATAACCGACACCGAAGGGACCTTCGTAGGACAGCCGCTTGGCAGTGACCTCATCGCCGTCCAGCGCCCCGGCTAAAATCTGGAACGAGCGCAGGCCACATTCTGCGGCTTTTTCGCAGAAAACCAAAGGCATATTCAGAACTTCGTCAAAAGCGGCACGAGAAAGGAGTTCGACAATCTGCCGGTCAAACTCCGGACCTTCCGGGCGAAAACCGTAAGGCCCATCTTTTCGGAGCACGTGCGAGAGATCGCCCGAAGCGACAAAAACGGCCCTGCGCCCCAGTTGTTCCAGGGCCTCACGGATACATTGTCCAAAAAGGAAGTGCGCCTCGGCGGACAGTCCTGAAAGCCCGACCTGGACGAGCCTGAAATCGCGATAACGCTGCCGGATAAAATGCAGGGGAACAAGCACCCCGTGATCCGCGCCCCCGATTTGCGGCTCCAGACACGTCGCGAGTCCTTTCTCCTGGCAGATGTGACAAAGGCGTTCACTGAGCTCGCTGTCCAGGAGAAATTCTTCCTTGACCTCCGGAGCCGAAAAAGCGGAAAAATCCCCCTTGCCCTTCTTTCCCCCGGCGACGAAAAACCCATCGGCATAGAGAGGGGAGTGGGGAGAGCTGAGCACGATCGTATCGGGCTTCAGCTCAGCAATCTCATCCGCTACAGCCTGGTAGGCCGCCGTCGTCGCCGCAATTTTCAGCTCTTCTCCGCGCCCGATTTCAGGCAGAATAATGGGCGGATGAGGAACAATATAAGCTTTTAACATGCCTGGCCTCCTTGGGAATCTCTATGCAATCGACCTTGCAACGCAAGATCAAACCATCGAATTAAATCAAAGTAAGAACATCTGCCATTTTAAAGCTTTCTGACAAGTTGAGCAGCGCTCGTAGCAATATACACTTAACATATTTAACCCTTTCTTCATGCACGTAAAATTAAGAATGTTTATCATTTTTTCTTTTCACGGCTGACTTATATTATATCTATGTGTGTATGTGATTTCCCATTTATCTAAAAAAGAAAGCAAGCTGACAAATTAAATAAAACTGACAACAACATTAAACAAAACCTAATGTCTCCGTAATTACGTTGTCTTTTTTCCTCTTGCTTTATGATTCCTGAACAAAGGCTTTTCATATATAATGTTATTGGCTTTTATGGAAAACTGCAAGGTTTCGAGCACCCATACATTGAAGCTTACGGTGCTCCGCACAACAGAATCACGATGAGCATAAATCAGGACAGGAGATGAACATGAAAAGATTATTGAGCAAACATGTGCAGAGATACGCTATGTTCGCACTATTACTGCTTGCCTTTTTGCTTGGATCGGTATCCACTTATGGCTTTGCCGGAATGGACGGACAGGCCGTAATGGTAAAGGCTCAAGGGGAGGACAAAACCGGCGATGTGTTGACTGGAGAGGCGCAGCCCCCAGTTGTTGACCCAGAAAAACCTGAAACAGGAGAAGCTGAAAAAATCCAGGAAGGAAATGCTGAACCTGCAGTTGAAGGCGAGAATACGGGAGATCCGACACCCCCTCCCCCAGAAAATAATTCTGAGCCTGGGTCAGAACCTGCGGATTCAACATCATCAAAGACAGAACAGCCTAACGGCGATGAACCAGCAGAGGTAAATGATCCTTCAAAGGATTCTGATTCCGAGCCAGGTGAGCTTACAGAAACTGATAAGGAAAAAACAGTAGCACCAGCAGGAGAAGATGAGATCAAGGCTCAACCTGAGCAAGTTGACCCACTTACAACTCCCCAAAACCCTACAGATGAAGAAGCACCTTATTTCGACTTAAATGAAGGAGCCATGCCCGAAGCCCTTCGAGGTGGCAATTCTGCTTTTACCGTGACAAAGCGGCCTGTCAACGACCCTGATGCGACTGAAGAACCAGTCGGGAATTACGACACGTTTTATAAAGCGATGGAAAGTTGTAAGCAGGAAGATACAAGCAACTTATATATTATTACGGTAAATCAGGATTATACCATTACGGCAACAGAGCATAGCTGGGGCAAGAGCAAGGTAAACATCCTGCTGCGCTCAGCAGATGGAGGGCCTTATTCTATAGGGACACAAAGAACGTGGGTATTTTTTACACTGTATCAGGATTGCAATGTACGTATTGAAAACCTTACTTTGGATGGCAGCCATCTTAGTGAATTTGTGTTTCTTGCTGACAATGGCGCGCTTACCTTGGGAGCTGGCGTCACCCTTCAGAATTTCATTGATGATGCTGCACAAGACGGCCCAGCTATTTATATGCAAGGCCAATCAAGTCTGACAGTTGAGCCAGGTGTTGTCGTTCAAAATAATCAGTCGAATACCACAGGAGGCGTCATTTGTGGGAATAGTGCTGATACGACCATTAATATAAAGGGCGGAAGCTTTATCAATAACTCATCCACCAAGCAGGGTAGTGAGGGTGGCTTCGGCGGTGTCATTGCATCTTTTGGTACCTTGAACATCACGGGCGGAAGCTTTGAGGGAAATAGCGCCACAAATAAAGGGGGAGCTATATGGTTGAGTAGAAATGCCAAAAGCCAGATTTCAAATGCAAGCTTCCATAACAACCAGGCGGACATAGGTGGCGCGATCTCAGCTTCATGCCCTCTTGAGATGTCTGAATGCACGCTGACTGCGAATAAAGCGACCTGGGGCGCCGGGATTTTCGCAGCTGAACCAGTAACGTTGAGTACGATCAATGCTGCAGAAAACCAGTCAACTAAAGCAGGCGGCGCCCTTTACCTTTCTGCCGGCGGAACCATTGAGAATTCGACCTTTAGCAACAATACCGCAGCAAAGCAGGGTGGCGCGATTTATTTGAAAGCTGGCGACCTGGCGCTCAGTGGATCAAACTTTACTGAGAATACAGCGATTTATGGTGGCGGTGCGCTTTATATTGATCATGACGGCTTGGGGAACAGCCAGGTAACTTCCTGCACATTTACCCAAAATACCTCCTCTGCCTTTGGTGGTGGAATATATCTTGGCAGTAATCAAAAATTAGAGGTAATCTCTTCAACTTTCAGTGAAAATGAGGCAGCACATGGTGGTGGAATTTCTACTCTGGGAGGTCCGTCTGATCCGGCAAAATCCAATTTGAGTATTCAGTCCTCAACCTTCGCTGAAAACGTAGCTTTGTCAGGTGGGGGAGTTTTTACAGCTGTCCCGACTCAAATCAATCAGACGGCTTTCAGCAGTAATGAGAGTGTGGTTCATCCCCAAGATGATAAGAAGAATCCCCATGTATCTGGAACTGGCGGAGCTCTTTACGTGATGGATCAGCGGACCGATATCACGGCCAGCAATTTCTCTGGTAATACGGCCTATGGATCTGGCGGTGCTATATGCATCAGTGGAGAGATAAAAGATAATGAGGGTAATGTGACTGGAGTCAAGCCTGCGATTATGGTCAACATCGGTACCGGTACCCGCTTTGAAGGCAATAATGTCCAGGTCGGCCAGGGCGGGGCCATTTACTGTGCACCCTATGAATATGCCAATGTGATCACGAAGGATGATGCCTATACCAAACTCATGATGGATAAAAGCACCCTCTTCCTCAAAAATTCTTCCGGGGAAGGCCTCTTTAATCCGCCAAGCAACTATGCAAAGTTTATAAATCTTGGCTTCAGTTCTGACTCGGACGTCACGCATGGTGTGCTGACCCGGGAGAGCGTTCTTAATAACTATGATGTCAATTTTAAGAACAGCGCCTGTCTGATCACGTATATCGCCAATGGCGGTGAGTTTGTTGATGGCAGTGAACAGCAAGTGGAAGAACATGAGCTCGATGCTGAAATCAAGCTTGCAGCAGCTCCGACACGCTCAGGCTATCGCTTTACCGGCTGGCAGGCTGCTCAAACGATGTATCAGCCCGGGGATGATTACACAGTCAAAGGAAACGCAACCTTTGTCGCCCAATGGGAAGCTGAAGATACACCCACTCTGCGTTATCCATACCCCCGCGGTGAAATTTCTGTTTTTACGGCTCCTGCATCTGTTGCCCCCACGCCTGTGCCGGCCGCTCCAAGTCCAAAGAAGATTTACAACTTGCCAGCCACGGGAAGTGCCAGCCCTGCTCGCAGTATCTTCATGGGTCTGGGCCTGGTCTTAGTCGGCCTTCTGCTCAAAAAGAGATCCTGATCTTACAGCTAAGTAATCTGCTCGCATTTTCGAACAGGCACAAGAACATAAAGCATCGGGCACAAGAACCTGATCCATCGGGTACAAGAACTTAATGCATCGGGCACAAGAACCTGATCCATCCGAAGCGGCTTAATAAAATAAGATCCGCCCGAGCTCTAATCATAAATTCAGGGTCCGAGCCAGGATGACTCAAGGTAGCATAAATAAGGCAGTGCCTTGAGCATATCTAAATGTAGCCTCAGAAATTTCCAAAAGGAAACAAGACCAGACGAGGGAACGTAGCATTTCTGCGTTCCCTCGTTTACGTTAAAGCGTAAGCAAGCGTTTGGTCGACGTAATAAATCATCAGAACATGACCTTCACATAGGAGCATTTTAAAACTCCCCGAGCGACTAGGCGGCGGCCAAAGCTGACGATCTATAGCAAAATCGAGACTGCATTTTTCAAACAGCAAAAAATACACTTACTTTATCTCCTCTTTTTATGCTATCATTTTTACAAGGAAACAAGGAATCCTTTCAATCGAACAGGGGAGTAGATATGTCGGCAACAGCAAAAACGGCCGAAAAGAAAGTGGCAACAGCAAAAACTTCCGAGAAGAAAGTGGAGACAGCAAAAATGTCCAAAAAGAAAGCAGCAACATCAAAAACTCCCGAGCAAAAAAGAGTCACAATCACCTCCAAAAGACAATTTACCATCCCGCAGAAGTTTTATTCAGAACTGGGCTTTGACAGAGAAGCCGTGTGCACGCTCGGAGACGGCATGCTGATCATTCAGCCTGCATCTTGTGTTTCCTGCGGAGGAGAGTTCGCAGAACAGATCCTCTCGGATCTGATTGCGGAGGGATTATCCGGTCAGGAACTGCTTGATGAATTTAAGACAAGGCAGGCAAAAGTTCGCCCAGCTATTGAAACAATGCTGGAAGCAGCAAAAGCAGCAGCTTTGGGAGCAGGCGAATACGCCACTTACAATGACATCTTTGGCTCTGAGGAGTAAATATGGCGGAATTGCGAGTCTTGCCGCCAGCAGCCAAGTTCCTGAAAAAGCTGAAGGATAAGAAATTAAAGGAATTGTATAAGCAAGCCATCGACGCGATCCAGCAAGACCCAACGATCGGGGAAGAAAAAATAGGTGACTTGCAAGGTGTCAGAGGTTATGACATTTATTATAAGCGGATCAACTATGAACTGACCTATACAGTCGAGTATGCTCAGGTTAAAGGCAAAGATGTCCCAGAAGTCGTTGTGGTCATATTGGCTGGAACCAGGGAAAATTTCTACGACCAATTGAAACATTACTGGAAATAGACGAAATAAATGTAGAAAACATTTCAAAAAGTGAGTCCTTTAGATACCCTCTGTATTTTTATGGCCTGAATATTAGTGATTTAAGAGCATCATTGCTCTCGATGGAGATTTCAATCCACGCACCCCGTGAGGGGTGCGACAAGCGCTCCGGCGCTTTTTTTATGCCCTGAAAGATTTCAATCCACGCACCCCGTGAGGGGTGCGACTAAAGAGGCCAAAGAGCGCGAGCTTGAGGAGTGATTTCAATCCACGCACCCCGTGAGGGGTGCGACTACGCCGTAGAATAAAACTGATTCATTGGCAATAATTTCAATCCACGCACCCCGTGAGGGGTGCGACCGAGTGCGAACGAAAAAACGCTACAAACGGCCTATATTTCAATCCACGCACCCCGTGAGGGGTGCGACCAGAGCCTCGTGGATTCAGGGGCGGCCAAAACGGAATTTCAATCCACGCACCCCGTGAGGGGTGCGACGCTCATTGTTGGCCGCTACGAGGGCGCGCAGGGCATTTCAATCCACGCACCCCGTGAGGGGTGCGACGCACGCCATACAAATTGCCGTGGCAAAAGATACCGATTTCAATCCACGCACCCCGTGAGGGGTGCGACTTGGAAGGCTGGAAGACCTGGAAATGATCTTCGGATTTCAATCCACGCACCCCGTGAGGGGTGCGACTCACAATATGGACTGCATCCTGGCTTGCGATCTATTTCAATCCACGCACCCCGTGAGGGGTGCGACTGATTCCCGTTAATTCTTGCAAAATGGAAGCCCTGATTTCAATCCACGCACCCCGTTAGGGGTGCGACCGTCGCTGTCGTATTCCAAGTCGTAAACGAGCGGATTTCAATCCACGCACCCCGTGAGGGGTGCGACAAGCTCCGGAGGGAGTGCCAGGTGGCCGAAGGTGATTTCAATCCACGCACCCCGTGAGGGGTGCGACAAGCTCCGGAGGGAGTGCCAGGTGGCCGAAGGTGATTTCAATCCACGCACCCCGTGAGGGGTGCGACCCTCAGCACCTTTTTGGCAAGAGCTTCGGCAACATTTCAATCCACGCACCCCGTGAGGGGTGCGACTAAGCTCAGCAATCGTTGGAGGCCATTTCTCACGGATTTCAATCCACGCACCCCGTGAGGGGTGCGACCCAGCGATTTAATCAGATGGTGCAGTACTATCCGATTTCAATCCACGCACCCCGTGAGGGGTGCGACGCTTTTTGCCTGCGCGACTTGCTCCAGCTTTGAGATTTCAATCCACGCACCCCGTGAGGGGTGCGACGCGGTTTGCTACAGCAAGCTCCTTGTCCACCTTCGATTTCAATCCACGCACCCCGTGAGGGGTGCGACCCTTCAAAAACGGCATTCCTAAGATCTGTCCACATTTCAATCCACGCACCCCGTGAGGGGTGCGACTCTATTGGCCAAAAGAAAAAGGGAGAACCACTAAATTTCAATCCACGCACCCCGTGAGGGGTGCGACATGGATACTGTAAGAGTTGCGGAAGCTCTAAGGATTTCAATCCACGCACCCCGTGAGGGGTGCGACTCAGGTTTAATCCCCTAGATGGCCAGGGCGTAAAATTTCAATCCACGCACCCCGTGAGGGGTGCGACAGCTCCCCGTGTGCGAGGAAAAAACATACGAAAGATTTCAATCCACGCACCCCGTGAGGGGTGCGACGGCCGCAGAGAAAAGCAAGCAGCAGGCACAGCAGATTTCAATCCACGCACCCCGTGAGGGGTGCGACTCTGCCTCCTTTCTAATTGATAAGGAGAGCATAGCAATTTCAATCCACGCACCCCGTGAGGGGTGCGACATAACGGCCTGCCCCAAGAATGGCGGGCATATATGATTTCAATCCACGCACCCCGTGAGGGGTGCGACTCAGTTACTGAGGCCACGATATAAATTAACTCGTAATTTCAATCCACGCACCCCGTGAGGGGTGCGACTTTTTAGCAATCACGGTCTTAAAGTCATCAAGATATTTCAATCCACGCACCCCGTGAGGGGTGCGACTTTTCCTGCCTCCTAGAAATCTTTTAAAGCCGTTAATTTCAATCCACGCACCCCGTGAGGGGTGCGACCGCTAAATATAGTAAAATTTATAAATTTCTGTCTATATTTAGCAAAAAAGGAATTCATTACTTTTTGGCAGAGTTGCCTAGAGT